>ERZ773013.1534-NODE-1534-length-13567-cov-20.277161_pt1 | contig 13567 bp, 15 predicted proteins | sample MGYA00511670_ERZ773013 | MGnify/ENA primary metagenome ERZ773013 (study PRJEB29015, sample SAMEA2738120) | human oral metagenome | biome: human oral; feature: human-associated habitat; material: saliva | place: China | collected 2257 ...
ACGACGTAATTTTGGTCGGCGGTCAGTCCCGTATGCCGAAAGTACAAGAAGCCGTTCGAGACTTCTTCGGCAAAGAGCCTCGCAAAGACGTGAACCCTGACGAAGCCGTTGCCGTAGGCGCAGCAATTCAAGGCGAAGTATTGAGCGGCGGCCGTAGCGACGTATTGTTGCTGGACGTAACGCCTCTGTCTTTGGGTATCGAAACCATGGGCGGCGTGATGACCAAGCTGATTCAAAAGAACACTACTATTCCGACTAAAGCGTCTCAAGTGTTCTCTACTGCCGAAGACAACCAAAGCGCTGTAACCATCCATGTGCTGCAAGGCGAACGCGAGCGCGCTTCTGCCAACAAATCTTTGGGTCAGTTCAACTTGACCGACATCGCACCTGCACCACGCGGTATGCCTCAAATTGAAGTTACTTTCGACATTGATGCCAACGGTATCTTGCACGTTTCTGCCAAAGACAAAGGCACCGGCAAAGCCGCCAACATCACCATCCAAGGTTCTTCCGGTTTGAGCGAAGAAGAAATCGAACGCATGGTGAAAGATGCCGAAGCCAACGCTGAAGAAGATAAAAAACTGACTGAATTGGTCGCTTCACGCAACCAAGCCGAAGCCCTGATTCACTCTGTGAAAAAATCTCTGGCCGACTACGGCGACAAACTCGACGCTGCCGAGAAAGAAAAAATCGAAGCTGCGTTGAAAGAAGCTGAAGAAGCCGTTAAAGGTGACGATAAAGCCGCTATCGATGCCAAAGCCGAAGCTTTGGGTACTGCCAGCCAAAAACTGGGCGAAATGGTTTACGCTCAAGCGCAAGCCGAAGCACAAGCAGGCGAGGGCGCACAAGCCGAGTCTTCTGCTAAGAAAGACGACGACGTTGTAGATGCCGACTTTGAAGAAGTAAAAGACGACAAAAAATAATTGATGCCGTCTGAAAAAAGCGCGAATCGAAAGGTTCGCGCTTTTTATTGTTTAGGGAATGTGTCAAGATGCTTTGTCAAAATTGGCAGTAAACTTTCAAAACCTTGCTACATCATCGTGTTACCATATTTCTATTGCCGAATTTTGAACAGATTTCGCCGAATGCTGACAGCAGCTGACAGTCAAAGCCATTAATATTTGTCCATCGCTTGGGTGCGAATAAATGCTTATTTTTACCTCAAATCAACCTCTTGAAAGAAGATAAATATGAAAAAACTGATTCAAATGACCTCTTTGATGGTTGCCGCTGCCGGTTTGGTATTGGCTCCAGTCGCTTCTGCACACGGCAAACACGAAATGCATCCGAAACAAGAGCGTATGCACAAAAAAGCCAAACCGCAAAAAATGAAAAAAACTGCACCTAAAGCCAAACACCACGCAGCCAAGCCCAAACATCATCAAGAGCATCACCACGAACCTCATTAAGATGAATCCTCAACAATAAATAAGGCCGTCTGAAACCCAAATATCAGGTTTCAGACGGCCTTCGGTTTATCTGTCAAATAGAGCTTTGACGTTTTTCTTGTGCCAAACGGGTCGGCTCCAGCCAGGCAATGTTTCTTTCTGCCAGCGCATCGCGCCAATAATCCAGTTTGGTATCCAAATCTTCAGAGAAACTGTCTTGATTCAAAAGCTGAATGATAACGCCGCCGTCCGTAGCCTCGGCCAAGCGGCTGATTTGACGCAAAATGCCGCGATCGGGAACAGTTTGCGTGCGTACGCCGATGAGAAGTTGCGCCGGAGTTTGTTTCAATTCGGCTTCCAATTGTTCCAAATCTTTTCTGCCGGCGGCCACGCCTTTGTCTATCCATTCTTGAGCCAAAACGCCGGAAAACCAAAGCGGCTCAGGCCATTCAGTTTCCAGTGTAACTGCCCATTTGGGCGCATTATTCAGCGTAATTTTAGATGAAACGGGAACGATGTTTTCCTGAAAATCATCGGCATCAACAATTTTCGTTTGCCATGTGCGGAGGATGTTTTGATAGTAGGGCTGATTCAAATCCAAACGTTCGCGAAGGGTTTTTAAAGTAATCTTGCAAGCCAGCCAAGCAAGCAAGCGCGGCAGAATACCATAGCAGATGATGCTGCCGATGAGTAAACCCGCCCAAGCGCGTGCATCTTCGATATGATTGTTCAGACGGCCTGCAATTACGGCCTGACTGTCGGGAACAGGAAAGCCCAAACGTTCCGGCAGCCATGACAAAGCTTCAACCGTTTTCACCAACGCCGTATTGCTTAAAAGCGTACTTTCCCAGTTGAACGTATATTGACGCACCAAAAGCAGCAGCAAAACAGAAACCAACATTCCCGACAGCGTGCAAAGCCACAGGCCGTGTGAAGTTGCACCAATCAGCCAACGCGTTTGCGGTTTGCGCCATTCGTCCACATAAAGCCGCAAAATTGCCTGATTGACCGGATCTTTACCTCGGAACCAAGTTGCCGGACTGCTGATAAAGTGCACATTTTTCAAACGCAAGAATAAAGTCGCCAGCCACACCAGCAGCATGACCGTATTCATGCCCAAAATCCCGGCCAATACCAGAAAAAAGTTCAGCCCTTGATTGTCCATCAAAAGATAAGTACTGGAAAAACCGACCGTAAACAACAATGTCGCTGCAACAATCCAAAGCCAAAACGAGCCTGTCTCCACCTGTTGCAACACATATTTCAAATGCTGGTCGCGGTCAATAATTTGGGCACGGCGTATCAGTTTTTCCTCATTGCCGCCATCAATATGTCGCAACGCTTCCGTCGCCTGCACAGGATCTCCCGGAAAAATATAGGCACGTTCTTCAAGGATACGGACCAATTCGACAAGTTTTTGCGATGGATTCAACATAAATGATAGGCCGTCTGAAAGATACAATGGAAACAGCTGTAAAAGCAGTTTCGATTTTGAATAGGGTATATAGTGGAATAGATGTAAAAAAAGCAGCCCGAAAGCTGCTCATTTTGAGTGTGGTGCGGACGGAGAGACACGCACTTAAGAGGTAATGCATTGTTTTATATTATGAAAATAATTAAACAACACAGGTATACCCCCAAATAACCCCCCATCTTGCAAAGGTCAAAAAAATTATTTAGCAGTCTAGTGCCGTCCATTATAACTTTTTTTGGGGCGTGTTGTTATTTGAGTGAGTAGGCCGGCGGCTTCCCGCTCAAATTTAAACCGCTATATATACAAAATGCACTGGTTACTCTGGTTACCTGGTTACCAGCCCCTAAAAACCCTTATAAATCAACGATAATGCGGTAACCAGTTATGCCTTTGTCATTGGTTACCAGTGCCGGTAAAGTGGTTACCCGCCGTTTTTTGCTTTCTTTTTATGGACTTGCAAAATTCAAGGGGCTGTATTATTACGCGCGCGCGTATTGGTAACGAAATTATTTATTCTTCGCTTGCCTTTTTGGTAGATATGGCAGGAATAGGGCATAATTGCGCTGTAAGCGTGTTTCGTTGATTGGGTAGTGTAGGTATAGGGCAAGGCGTGAAAGGCTCTAATTTTTGAGATTTAGGGGCTTCCTGTTGATTTTATGCTTTCTTGGTTGGTCTGCCTGAATGTTTGGACGTAAAAAAGCCCGCCATTGTCGGTAATAGCGGGCTTGCTCTTGGTTATTCGTCAAAGTCGGGCGGGGCTTCTCCCATCAAAACATAGAATCGGCTTGCACCGCCGTTGCGTTTGCGCTGGTGTTGCCATCTGCCGTTGTCGGCTTTTTTTAACCATTGGCGATTATGTAGGACTTCACACACTTTACGTAGGCTATATCCTTTACAAACTTCATTTTCAAAGGTTACGGGGATTATCCAATATTCATCTATGCTTCCCTCTTGTTTCCGATAACCTGCGTTATTTTGGTTCACGGTTTGGGCGTTCCAGTCTGAAAAGCGCATAGATAGGGCGTTAACGTCCATGAAAGCGGTTACTTGCTCAATGATTCGGCGATCCTCGCGGTTTCCTGTGCCGTTTTCTTCAAGCCATTCATTGAAACACTGCCTTACTCCTGCTTCTCCTGCTCCTTGTCTCATGCCGGTAATAGGGGCGGCATATTCCAAGACAGCGGCCAAAAGGGCGAAGCGGCGGGCAATTCTTCGCGCCTGTCCTTCCATTGGTGGCAAGGTCTCAAGGAATCGGGCGCGGCTGGCTTCTACGGCTTGGGCGGCGGCTTCTTTTCCGTCTTTGAGGATTTGGCGGATAAGGGCGCGGCCTGCTGTTCCTCGCTGCTTGGCTGTGGCTTGGTTGATATGCTCCGACAGTTTCGCGCCATCTGCGAAGCCGTGTAACGTGTCGTAAATGCCATATCTTGCCTCTGCCTGTATGTCAGGTAATCTAACATGATTACCCGCTTTCCATTGGGCGCGGTCTCCTATCAGGCTCTCTGGGTTTATCTCGCCGGTTGAAAGTATCAGATTGCGCCATGTTTTCTGCCGGCGGTTGCCGCCATCTTTCGCCCCTTGTGTTTTTGATACGCCGTTGATCACGCTGTAAACCATTTGCGGGATTTTTCGCGGGTCGGCTGATTGGCCGATTTCATCTAACACCAGCAAGCCATCATTACGGGCTAAAGCTAAATTCTGCAAACCAAGCGGGGTAGTATCCCAATTGCCTTTAGTGGTTTCAGGGTCTCCCCATACGCTCAAGGCAAGCCGTGCGGCGGTTGTTTTGCCTTTTGAGGAATCGCCCGCCAAATGGAAACCGCCTCCCTCTTCGTTCAAAAGTGCCAAGAATGGCGCGGCCATGCTTAAACCTAAAGCAAGGCATAGGCGGCTATTGTTCTCTGCGTATCGCGCGGCCTGCTCCTGCCATTCCTTGAGGCTGCCTTTTTCTGTGTAACCGTCTTTTTGGCTGGTGTCTCCGTTGTATAGAATGTTTGTGCCGTCTGCGTTAACGGCTTCCCCGCCTGCCAGTATGTAGGCCTCTCCGTTCCAGCCGGCGCGGTCGGTAATGGTAAAGGCTGTCGGGCTTCCCTCTTTCTGCAAATAGTCTGCTAGTCTTTCTCTTTTTGCCCGTCCGCTCATGATGACTAGGCCGAAATTCTGCAAACGCTGCCAGCCTTGAACTGTGCCTATTTCTGCTTGTGGCAGGGCGGCGGTCTTTTGTTGGCGTGTGATTTTGTCTTTAAACTTGATAATCCGATAATACGCGCCGTCATTGTCTTGCCCTGTGCCTATGATGTCGATAGAGTCGGAAAGGAATTGCGGCTCTGATTCGATAATATCGCCGTCTTTGTCGGTTCTAACGTTTACCCACCATACGCCCCGATTATCGATCTCAAAGTGAGGGCGCGGGCGGAATGGCTCGATATTCTCAAGGTTGTAGTCGTTAGGGCTTTCCTGCTTCGCTGTTTCGGTATTTTTCATACTGTCTGTCCTCCGAAATGATTGTCTGATTGCTTTTTCTCGTTCAGTTCGTCTAATGCGTCATAGCCTGCTGTTTCGCTCTGCCATATGCTCGCCTTGATTCCCTGCTTAATGGCTCGCATTGCCAAGTCATAAGCGGCTCTGTAACCAACAGGGCGGGGCGTGTCGTTATCGGCAATAATTGCAATTTCTTTTATACCGTTCAAAAAGTGAAAATTTGCCAAGCTGTTTGCGCTCAAGGCCGCGTATAAGCCCCAATCGTAAGCCTTGTACAATTCACGGGCGGCAAGGGCGGTTTCTATTCCCTCTGCAATGACAAGACGGCTATTTTCAGGAATCGGGAACAAGTGGACGGCTTGCCCTGAAATGCTGCCTTGCTTACGGTTTCGCATTTTCTTGGCTGGTAATGCTTCGCCCGTTCCGGGGTGTTTGATTGCCAGTTTCTGATAGCGCGGGGCGTGTAGTCCGTCCTCTCCGCATGGTTTGTCATAGGCCGTCTGAAGATAGGTAAGGTGCAATCCTTGTAGCTCCTCGTTCATATCGCGGATAGCGCAAACCATACACGGGAAACTACCAAGCAAAAGCGGCTTATCTTCGCCTGTTGTCCAATAGTCTTTTTCAGGTAGAAAACGGACGTTTTCGGGTAAATGCGCCATGTCCAAACCGCGTGATTTCAAATACTGGATAACAGGGGAATTAGGGCGGATAGGCTCTGTGCTTCTCCACAATGCGGCCAGTTTCTCGATTTGGTCTTTTTCGGGGCGTGGCTGCGCTTGTGGGCGTTTTGGCGGTATCGGCAAAGGGTCTGCGTTGCCCATGCCTAAAACGCCTGCAACCTGCTTTAAGGCCGTCTGAAAGTCGCATTGCAAATAGTGCATTACCAAGCCGAAACCATCGCCTGCGCCGTTGTTGTAATGGCTGCAAATGAATGTGCCGTTTCCGTCCTTGTCGTCATATCTGAAACGGTCTTTCCCTCCACACGCGGGGCAGGGCTGGTGTTTGTTTTTCAGGTATCGCGGGTCTATGCCGATAGCGGCGTGGATTTCCGGCCAGCGGTATTGCGCGGCCGCTCTGATTTCTTGGTATGTTGGTTTCATTGCTCTGCCTCCTCTGATACTGGTTCTAAAACTATTCCGGCGGTCGGGTCGGTTTCCCATATCGCGGGCGTTTCCGGCTCTAGTTGATCCGTGTCGGCGTGGGCGGGCTGGTTACAGGCTCGGACTACCAAAGCCAAAAGCAACACCCAAAACACCAGCAAGGCGCGGTTTAAATACCGGCGGAAACGGTCGGATTTATTGGTCTGTTTCATGGTTTTATCCTTTGCTCTGCCTCCAGTGTTTCAAAACATGAATCTAATAAAATCAATAGGTTATGAAAACACTAGGGCGAAGTTTGCCCTATGCCGTCTGAAATAGGCGGCATAAAGGCGGGTAAATTTCAGGGAATAGGTGGGCTTAACCGGCGTGGGTTACGCTGTAAGAAGCCCATTCTTTCAGGCCGTCTGAATCGTCAGGGCGCGGGGTGGGGTCGGTTTTGAATATATCCCTCAAGCTCGGATGACAAATCGAAAGATTCCAAGTTTTCCGCATGGGGGACTAGGGTTTGAATGACTGTGGCAAGGCGTGCCGTGCTTCCGCTCGCACTTATGGGGGCGTTGCGGACGGAATGGGCGGCCATGTTGTCGCAAATGGTGTCTATGATTGCGCCCGTATTGGCGATAAATTCGCCGCCGTAGTACAGCGCGTCCATAATGCGGTTTGCCAGCTCTAAAGGGATAGTTACCGTTTGGGCTTGGTTTTGAATGGTTTGGATTTGGGTAGAAGTGCAAGATTGCATTTGAAATGCTCCTATTTGTTTTGAGATTTGAGAAATGCCCGAAATAGGGGGGCGGTGCTCTCTCCTGCAAATAGTCAGGCGTGGACGTTGCCGTTACCACACACCGCCAAAAACTTTGATATGCCGTCCAAAGCCTGTGAATAGGCTTCAAACGCCATAAGAGAAAATGGCGATAAAAAATCAGCGTTACCCTGCTGATTTGGGCTATTTGTTTAGAGAGAAACTTAATTCTGCTTCCCAAAGCTCAATCTGTCAAATGGTTTTTTACAGGATTGGGCGATTTAACATTAGATTCTGTCCAATGCTGTAATAAGAATGACGGCATAGCACGTCTTGTCAGTGTCTTTACCTGTAACGGCGGCAATGTCTGCAAGTGTTACCGCCTCCCATTTGCCCCTATGTGTCCTAAGGGCTAAGTCCAAGATCGCTTTTTTCTCTTCCTCTGTGAGTGATTCCACAATCGAAGATACATAACTTTTCGGCTTTTCCTGTATTTCCGCCTCTGCCTTGATTTCCGCCTTATCCACCAGCAAGCCAAGCATTTTTGCCTTGCCCATCGTGGCCGATACTGCCGCGCTGCTTTGCGGTGTAGGGGCTGCCAGTGCCGCCGCCCGTGCCTGCTCCAGTTCGTGTAACAGGTCGTCCACCGTTACCGCATGGCGTTGCCGTGCCTCTGCCTTGAGGTCATCTACCATCGCGGAAATATCGGGGTCTTGAAGCAGCTTATAGGCTTCATTCGTTACCGTTTCGGGCTTCATGTTGTCGGTGTTGTAGGCTTGCCGGTATGCTTCGCTTGCATTGCCCGTTTCTACATACAGGCGGGCAAACTGTTCTTGCTTTGGTGTCATGTCCTTACTCCTTTCAAAAAGCCGCCCAATAGCTTTTTTTGCTTTTAGGCGGCTGTTTGGGTGTTGCTACTTCAAGCTATTGGAAACCGCTTCTTTTTCTTTCTCCATGTCTTTAAAGATGTCGAAAATAGCGTTTTCTTCCCCGCCGGCGTTGTCCATCATGTTGAAGAAGCCGGGCAAACGTAAATCAATTATTCGATTCGGCATAGATTCCCCATAGTTTCGGCAATCAGGCCGCAAACCGTTTTCCTGAAGATTCGTTCTCATTTCAATGGCGGCCTTGCCGATTCCTGCCAGTTTCGCGGCGGCTTTGGCGTAGGCGCGGGCGGCCTCCAAATATTCAGGCAAGTGGGTCTCTTCAATACCGGCAATAAACATTTCATAGCGGGAAACGGCCAGCAAATTGCGAAGCTCTGAAATACGGTTCAGATGTTGGCAGCGGTCATTAAATAGGCTTTCCAGCAGTTCTTTTTGTACTTCCAGCACATCGGCGGCGCGGTCTGCCTCTTCTCGCTTGGCGGCAATCTCTGAATCAAGCTCTTTGGCTTCTTCGGTGTTTGTGGGTTTACCCATCTTCAATAAATCGGCAAATATTCCTTTGCGCTTGCTTCTCAGCCCCGCAAATTCATTGATTACCGCCTCCGCCTCTGAAACACCGGCTTCAGCCGCTTCAATTTGGGCGGTCAGTTCACTGCATTTGTCCTCTTCCTCTTTCAGTAATTTTTGACGGGTTGCAAAAACTGTTTTTACATATTCAATATTCATGTTTAAAGCTCCTGATTTAATTGATTAATACAAACCGTCCACGCTTCACGGTTTCCCCAAATTGGTTTGTTACTTCTTCCATCACGGTAATGATTTCATGCCCCGCCCTGCGAAGCTCCATAATGCGTGTGTTGTAGCTAAGTATGCCCATCTGTGAAAGCTCCCATGACGTGGCACTTCCTTTTCTCAATCGGGCTAAAACTCGCTCTCTTTGGCTTGGCGTTTTGGACTTAATACTGATAGAATGGTTATCCATAATTTTCTTACCTCTTAATTTGTTTGGCCGTCTGAATAGCCATCTATTCAGGCGGTTTTATTTTGACTAAAGGGATATATTCCCGTTTATGCTTCGCGCGGGCGCGTATTGGTAAGAAAACTCCTACTCTTCGCGCTTGGCTGCCAGTTTGCCGATATAGTCGTCAATCTCGCTTGCAAGCCAGCCTGTCGCATTGGCAGAAATTTTGAAAGGGCGGGGAAAATCGGGGCGGTAATGGCGGCTCTTAGGATTTGCCCAATTCCAGATAGTCGCTCGTGAAACACCCATAACGCGGGCGGTATCGTCTGCTCTCAATACTGTGTTGTTCATATATTTTTGCCTTCTTTCAGTCGGGTTAGATGACAGGTAAAAATATAGCCGCCCATGTGGGCGGCTGTTAAGTAAGCAGCTTGTTGACTTCCCTAAAATCAGTTTATTGATTTCATATTTTCCTGAAACTGTTTTATCCAGTATTTAACTGTTTTTTCTGACGGAACATCAGGGGCTGATATTTCATCGTTATTAATTTTTTCTAAAATAAGGCGGATTAATTTAGCTTTTCCCCCCCGTTGATTCAACATTTCCTTTCTTTCTTCCAATAACTGATTTACGGCTGCTATCGTTCCCGCTTTTTCATAATGGCTTTGTTTGGCTTTGCCTGCTTTTCGGGCATTTTCTGTTATTGCCTCTATGCTGATTTGGTCTTTTCTCAACTCCAAAGACATGAACTCTATTGATGCTGTAATTAAGTTTGCTATTGTTTTGAATTGATTGAAATTTTCTTGCAATGGCTTGTCTTTGAAGTTTGAAACATACTCATAAATGGCCTTTGCTGTAATGAAATACTGCATTTCTAGGCGCATCTCCAGACTTTGCCCAAAGTGCAACTCTTCTATCACGGGATAAAAATACTCCGAATAATCGATAGGGTCTCCGTACTTTCCCTGATACTTCTCTAACGCGTCATTAACCTGCTCCTCAACTAAAGAAACCTTGTAAGTTTCCTTATAACTCCATAGCGACACACCATGCTCAAATTTTTCAAGGCTTTGAAATGTTCTAGTCAACACCCTTTGGGCTTGCCAGCTAAAAATCCCTAGTGCGTCCTCAAATTCAGGGCTATTAGTAATATTGAATATAGCTGCATATTTTGGGTTATATACTGCAACGTTTCTTGGATATGCGATAGAAACCATGTAATACCTCTAAAGCTAAAAAATATTCCGGAATATCAGACTTGTATAAAAGGGTAACCAGTGGTAACCAGTTGGTAACCAGTAAATTTACGTTAACTGGTTACCGCTTTTTCTTTGTATTTATATTTATATTCATATAGTTATATTTGTAAAGTTTTGTGGTAACCAGAGTAACCAGCATATTTACTCTCGCGCATAGGGAATTTTTAATCCGTCTTTGCTCTCTTGAATCATCTGTAATGCCTGGTTGTATCGTTCCCGTAAATAGTCGCTATACCATTGCATAAACTCGATACGCTGGGGCATATAATCGGCTTGGTAGGCGTATGAATCCTTTATCTTGTTTTCTTCAACGTGGGCAAGCTGTGTTTCAATCGCGCCGCCGTTGAAGTTGTTTTCATAAAGCAAACTACTTGCTACTGCTCTGAAGCCATGCGGCGTTGCTCTGCCTTTATAGCCTAGTTTCTCGTTAATGATTTTTCCTAGTGTGTTCTCGCTGATATGGCGGTTTACGTTGGTTCTACTTGGAAACATAAACCGGCTATGCCCCGTCAGGGTGTGTAACTCTTGAAGTAGCTCTATCGCCCAATCAGAAAGAGGCACACATAAAGCGGGCTTCGGCTTCATCTTTTCGTGCTTCATTCTTTCGGCGGGAATAATCCAACGCTTGTTTTTAAAGTCCACTTCTTCCCACTGGCCGCCGCGCAATTCGTTATTTCTCACAAACACCAGCATGATCAGCATGATGGCAATTTTGTTTTGCCGCTCTATATTGTTTGCCAGTATCAGGCGGCGGTAAAACTCCGGCAATTCTTCACGGGGTAGGGCGGGTTTGTGTTTGGTGGGTAAGTTGGGAATGTGATTTTTCAACAGGCGGGCGGGGTTGTTTTCTGATATTTCCAACATGGCAGAATAATCAAAAACCGCCCCGATCCAGCCCCTGATTTTATCGGCGGTATCAGTAACGCCCCTTGTCATAATGTCATCTAGCAGGTTTTTGATGTGGGTTACCTTGATTTCATTAACGGGCATTTCTCCAATGACTGGGAAAACGTCATTTTCTAAATAACGCATGATCCGCTCTGCGTGATGTTCTTTCCAGCGTGGCAAATTGTCCTTGTGCCATTGCTTGGCTAAATGCTCAAAAGTATTTAACAAGGCGGCTTGTTGGGCTGCTTTGGCTTCCTGTTTGGCTTTGCTGGGGTCTTGCCCTTGTGCAATCATGCGGCGGGCGTTTTCGGCGGCTTGGCGGGCTTCTACCAATGAGAAAGCAGGATATTTCCCGATAGTGAGTGTTTTCTCTTTACCGGCGAAACGGTATTTCAGACGGAATATTTTCCCGCCCGCTGGTGTAACTTCAAGATATAAGCCGCCCCCGTCAAATAACTTGGTTTTCTTTCCAGTATCAGACGGCTTGGCGGCTTTGATTTGGCGGTCGTTCAGGGGCATTGGGGGTATGTTTTTAGGGGGTATTGATATATTCCCCGAATCATACCCCCATCTTTTGCTTTATTCAATTATATGGCATTGGGGGTATTTAGACACTTGGCAAGGGGGTTATTAGCCTGAAAGCCTTGCCAGTATTGAATCTTGATTACTGCGTTAGATTTGATTAGACAAAAAAATAACCCCGTAAAGGGGTTGGGTGGTGCGGACGGAGAGACTCGAACTCTCACACCTCGCGGCGCCAGAACCTAAATCTGGTGCGTCTACCAATTTCGCCACGTCCGCACTAATTTGAACCGTGGATTATACACAAGATTAATGGGGGCGCAAAGTCTTGTTTGCTTGAATTTTTCGGTTTATCCCTTATATAATGATTTATTCCGGCCGTCTGAAAGCAGGGTTTGTTTTCAGACGGCCTCAACTTTACTATTGGTGAGGAAGGGCAGATGCCTGCTTTATTGATTAAAGATTTTTTGCAGACGCAAGGTTTGAAGTTGCCTGCGGATGAGATACATGTTGCTTATTTGACTGCCCAGGCTGTGATTAAAATGGGCAATGCTTCTGTTGAGCGTTCGATTTTGTGGCCGTCTGAAGACGGTTGGCAGTTGGCAGATTATGTTGATGCCGAACATGAATTGTTGCTGAAACAGATTTTTATGGCTTTGGATTCGGTTGCCGAGCGCACCGAGCATTTGAAAAGTGCAGCGGTTTATACAGCGTTTCCGAAAGATGGCGCGTTGTCGCTGGTTCGACTGAGCCGTTGGGGCGTACCGTTGGAAAATGTGATTCCAATCGACGAGCAGGCCGGACAGGCTTTTTTGGCTGTGCGTACGGCGCAAAGCGGTTGGATGAATGTTTGTCAGAATGTGGCGTATTGGCAGGAAATTGGTGAATTGTCGGCCGAACGCAATCATCTCGGCTTGAGTCAGATTTCTGTTCCTGTCTGTATGCCCAGCGGTGCGGTTTTGGGTGTGGTACATGCCGAGTTTGATGTCAAAGACGGCGCGCCAGACGAAGTATTGGTGGCTTGGATTGCCCTTGCTTTGGCCTTGTCGGATTCTTTGAAAAATCTGTTAGGCGTGGCTGAAAAAGAGGAAGCGGAAAATGAGTAAGGCCTTGAAGTTTGTCGCGTCATGCCGTTTGCCTACAGAATGGGGTGAGTTTACCATGCACGGCTTTGAAGAAGAGGGCGGTCAGGAGCATGTCGCATTGACGATGGGCGATGTTTCAGACGGCCTGCCTGTGTTGTCGCGTATTCATTCCGAGTGCTTGACCGGTGATGCTTTATTTTCGGTGAAATGTGATTGCGGCCCTCAACTTCAAGCAGCGATGCAGGCCGTTCAGAAAGAAGGGCGTGGCGTTATCGTATATTTGCGCCAAGAAGGTAGGGGCATTGGTTTGATAAACAAAATCCGTGCTTATCGTTTGCAAGATCAGGGCTTGGATACGGTTGAGGCCAATGTTGCACTCGGCCTTCCTGTTGATGCGCGCGACTTTACTTTGGCCAAACAGATTTATGATTATCTGCATATTCGTGAAGTCAGATTGTTGACCAATAATCCTGAAAAAATCCAAACGTTGAAAGATTCCGGCATTAATGTGGTCGAACGGATTGCATTACATGTCGGCGAAAATGTGGAAAATGAACGTTATCTGCATACTAAAGCGGATAAATTGGGACATTTGATTTTCGATTGATAGATAGGCATAACGGTAATTTTTGCGTTTAAATAAAATATTCTATATTCTTTCAATGGGATATATTTTTATTTAAATAAAAACCTTGCGCATGGTCTGATTTTTTGATTTAATGTCAGCTTATCGGGTGATTAGCTCAGTTGGTAGAGCGTCTGCCTTACAAGCAGAATGTCGGCGGT
>ERZ773013.1536-NODE-1536-length-13566-cov-3.493006_pt1 | contig 13566 bp, 10 predicted proteins | sample MGYA00511670_ERZ773013 | MGnify/ENA primary metagenome ERZ773013 (study PRJEB29015, sample SAMEA2738120) | human oral metagenome | biome: human oral; feature: human-associated habitat; material: saliva | place: China | collected 2257 ...
TCCCATCGTTACCAATTATTGATAGTGATGGAAAGTATTTAAAGGTTGATGAAATTAGAAATGATTATATTCTAAAAGAATTAATGCAAGCATCTCCATTGGGTAAGCCATTTACAGACGCACAGTATAATGTGTTTGAAGAAATGAAGAAAAGAAATCATTATAGCTTTTCTGGCAGCACATCTTTTGGCAAATCGTTCATTTTTGAGGCGTTTACAAAACATATAATAAAGGAACATAATAAAACTGATAATATTGCTATTGGTACCTATTCTGAAGCAATGACTGATGGCCAAGATGCATATGCTGTTGCTCTGGGGTCTTATGCAAAGGCTAAGGCTAATATGGCTGTCAGCGTTGGTGCTATTGCTAATGCGACTGGTAATGAATCCACAGCGGTTGGTGCAGGCTCTAAAGCAACTGCTCAAAACTCTCAAGCTTTTGGTGCTCGTAACACTGCATCTGGTCTACATGCCACAGCTATTGGTTATGGCAATACTTCTAAGGTAGAAGACACTATTACAATGGGTACTTCCAATAATGCGAACATTGGTGGTGGTATTGCTATTGGTCAAAATAACCTTGCTGATTCCACAGTAAGTGGTGGTCGTTCTGCAGGGAATACGATGATCGCTATTGGTCGTGAAAATGAGGCGACTGCAGAAGATACAGTAGCTATTGGCCGTAAAACTAAGGCTTCTGCTAATGTTTCCGTTGCTCTTGGTGCTCGTTCTGAGGCAACTGGGTCTGGTGCTATTGCTATCGCAGGTAATGGTGAAGGTTTTAAAACGACAGCTACTAATACTGGTTCTATTGCTATTGGTATGCAATCTAATTCCACCGGTGTTGCATCTACCGCAGTGGGCGGTGTTGCGCAAGCAACTGCTAAAGGTGCCGCTGCTTTTGGGTATAGAGCGGAAGCGACGGCTGAAAGTGCAACTGCTTTAGGTAACGGTGCTAGTGCATCTGTGAAGGATGGCGTAGCTCTAGGCTCTAACTCTAAAGCCACAGTAGATAAAGGGGTTCAAGGCTTTAATCCAGCGACTGGCCGGACTAATAAATATAGTGATCAAGCAGGTGCTGTAGGAACGTCTACATTGGCTGCTGTATCTGTAGGCGATGGTGCAAATGCAACTCGTCAAATTACTGGCCTTGCAGCTGGTACTGAAGACACTGATGCCGTTAATGTAGCTCAATTAAAAAACGTTAATTTGAAGTTTGCTGGTAACTCTGGCAATGGCGACGTTTTGTTAAAAGATGGCACCTTGAATGTTAAAGGTGAAGGTCTTATCTCCACTTCTGCTGATAATGATGGGATTAAGGTAAAGCTTACCCAAGGTGGTCCTATTACAGCGGATAACACTGGTAAGGCAAAAGAACCTACAAATAATGGTGTAGCAACAACTCAAAATGTAGTACAAGCTATCAACAACTCTGGTTGGAATGCTACTGCGGGCAGTGAAGATGGTGGTACCCATACGGGTAACCCAGTGTCTGCTATCGTAAAACCAGGTAATACTGTTGCCTTTGTAGCAGGCAAAAACCTCGTTCCCAGACCAGCAGCTGGTATTACTGCTTTTTTTACTACCTTGTTCATTATACTTCCTCCAGCTTACAATAAGCTAAACTAATTCATACAATTCCTTGGCCTCGTCCTTTAATACATGGTCTTTTATGTTTGTTATCCTGTATTCGACAACTCTCTCACCAAATGTAATCCTAAGTACATCTCCAACCTTTACCTCTGAAGATGACTTGGCCAGCTTGCCATTAATCTCTACTAGGCCCTTTTCACAAGCCTCCTTGGCTACTGTTCTCCTCTTAATTATCCTTGATACCTTAAGGTATTTATCCAATCTCATACTAAATTTCCTTTTATAATCCTTATTCTTTCTTTTTATAATCTATATTTAAGTTCTTATTCATACTATTATCTATTATACCACACAAGAAAAAAATAGTACTGACAATTTGCACTGTCAATACTATTTTGTAGTAAACTTTATTCAATTCTTTTTATTACTTGTTGTTTACTAATTCTTTAAGACCCTTACCAGCCTTGAATACTGGTGCCTTAGAAGCTGGTATTTCGATAACTTCTTCTGGCTTTCTAGGGTTTCTTCCTGATCTAGCTGCTCTTTCTCTAGTTTCGAATGTACCGAAACCTACTAGCTGAACCTTATCTCCAGCTACTAGAGTTTCTTCAACAACCTTCATGAATGCATTTAATGCTAATTCACTTTCCTTCTTTGTTAAATTACTCTTTTCTGACATCTTTGCAACTAATTCTGCCTTATTCACAATAACTACCTCCTGTATTTATAATTTCACAATAAAAAATGTAACTCACTTTCTAGTTAACAACATTATTATACATAACTTTTGTTCATTTTTCAATATTTTTATACAAATAATTTGTATTTTTTATCTTTTTTTTACAATTTTCAAGTTAAAGACCACTTATTCATGATTAAAATAGGAAAAATATGCCATATTTGCTAGCTCATCCAGGTCGAAATAACCATCCTCACTTCCCAGCTTCGATATAAGGGCTAGGGAATAAATAAGGTTGGATAGGTCTTCTAGCATAAGATCAAAGTCCAAATCAAGGTCTTCTTCTGCCTTTTTGCATATACCAACCATCCTATTAAGTATATCCCCATAAAAATCTTTTGTAGTCTTACTTATTTCTAGACCAGCCTTAAGTAGCTTCTCATCTAGCATCCTTAAAGATTCCTCCAGCTCATCCTCCTCAAGCCCTTTTATTATATCCTCTAGAGACTTGTACCTCCTTCCCTGGTCTGACCTTGCATCAGACTTAGGTATGTATACACTGGTCAGGTGGTCAAATTCATTATCCTGACTATCTAGGTCATATAGGGCCAGCCTAGTCTTTCTTTCGAGACCCTTTACACCAGCTCCACTTACTATCCATACCTCCTGGTCATCCTGGTAGTATTCCATCAAGGCAAGCTTCACATTTGAGGCTATATACCTATCATATACCTGGGTAACTACTATATTAGCCTGGTCATTTAGGTTGACCTTGTCCATAGTAAAGGCATCCAGGAGCCTAAAGCCATCTGCTGGGTCGAAGCCCAGGTAATTGTACATGGCATCTATAAAGCTCATAGAAGGTATAATTTCTATGTCTATTCCCTCTTCAAGGGCATATTTTTCAATTAGCCCTACCGTAGACTCGGCCACTCTAGGGTGGCCTGGTACAGCATATACTATATCATTGTCCCTAGCTAGGTCAATTATTTCCCTAGCTATAGATTCATAAACCTCTTCAAAGGCTTCCTTACTATCATAGTATTGATCAAAAGACCTATACTCTATATCCAAAAGGTCCACAATAGGATGTTTTTCAGTTCTTAAGTAGACTGGCCTACCAGATTTCAAGAGCTCCATTGCCCCATAACTTATCTGTGATATATCTCCAGCTCCCAAACCTATAACACTAAGAGCCATAAGCCTAACCCCTTATCAACCTATATTTTTTTAGCTTGGCAAGAAGCTTTTCTCCCTTTGGCATGGCTAGGATTTCTTCCTGAGTAATACCTCCAAAGCCTAGTATACCAAAGATATATACTAGTCCACCTATAGATATGGCTATTAGGGTAGCTATCTTAGGATTCAAGAAAATTGTCATTCCTGTATATGATAGCCTAGCTGCCACGAACATCAACATAACCACTAGAAGTGGCTTTATAAAGAATTCCATCTGGTTGAACTGTAGCTTTAGCGACCTCTTTATGTATATGTATTCAATAGCTGCAGCTATTACATACGATACTAGGGTACCAAAGGCTGAGCCCAGGATATTTATTGATGGTATTGCTGTCAATACGTAGCTTACTATTATCTTACCTACTATACCACATAGAAGGGCCACGACAGGAACCATTGGCTTACCCATTCCCTGCAATATACCGTTAAAGGTATAAAGTAGACCTAGGAATATACATGCTGGTGATAGGGTAAACAAGATCATACCCAGAGTAACACCTGTCTGCTTTGGGAATAATAGGGCCATTATCGGTGTAGACAATGATGCCAACCCAAAGGCACATGGTAGTAACAATAATAGGGTAATCTTTATAGCCAGCTTGGCATTGTGCCTTGCATGATCATAGTCCTTCAAGGCATATGATTCTGAAATAGCTGGCACCAAACTCATACCTATTGCTGTAGTAAATACCATAGGCATAGCTATAATCGGCATAGACATGCCTGTCAACTGACCAAAAAGCGAGTTGGCAGATAATAGTGTATAGCCAGCAACCTTAAGTCTCATTATAACTATAACTGAATCAACAACATTTACCAATGGCATTATACATGCACCTATACTTATAGGAAGAACTACCCAAAGTATATTCTCAACGATCTCACCAGTAGGCTTCTTTATATAGCCAACACTATTAGAAATCCTTGCTTTTCTTTTCTTTGTGTCCTTTAGGTATACTAGGACCAAGAATAAGAATGATGCAAAGGCACCTATAGTAGCGCCTGAAATACCACCAGCAGCACCCATCTTAGGTCCAAACTGCTTCATAAGTACATAGGCCAGGCCTAGACCTAGAAAGACCCTAAAGACCTGCTCGAATATCTGTGATATGGCAATTCTACTCATCTGCTGGTAGCCCTGGTAGTAACCACGGTAAGCAGACATGGATGGCACAATCAGCAAGGCAGGTGCAATAGCCCTCATGGCTGTAACTGCACTTGGATTATGCTGGACATTAGTTACTATAAAGTCCGCCCCAAAGAATAGGATTATAAACATAACAAGTCCCGTAGCAAAAAGCATAATATGGGTTATCTTGAATATCTCGTTGGCCCCCTTATGATTACCTAGGGCTACCTGTTCGGATACCAACTTGGCTATAGCAGTTGGAAAGCCAGCTGTAGCAAGGGTTAAGAACAAGGCATATACAGGGTAGGCTGTCTGGTAGTAGCCCATCCCCTCAGATCCTATCAAGGATCCTAGAGGTATTCTAAATACCGCTCCTAATAGCTTAATTATTACTCCTGCAGCCCCTAGTATCAGGGTTCCCTTAATAAATTTATTACTTTTTTTCTCTTGTGCTCCCATTATTTCCTCCATAACTTTATTGCCTATACCTATCCAGGCTCCTAAGCCTGAAAAGTGCCTAGTTCTATATTCAATTCACTTGTAGTCAAACAACTTTTCATACTAATTCAAACTATATTATATCACAGATTATTAATTTTTCTTTAACTGTATAGAAAAACTTTTGTATACATATTAATCTTTTTTCCAAATTCTGCATGGGCTTCTATCAGCAGCACAATTAAAAAATAGTCTTGGGAGAAATTTATTTCTCCCAAGACTATTTATATTATTAAATAGACCTACTTATCTGATTTCTTGTCATCAGTCTTCTTTTCATCTGATTTTTTTTCTTCAGTCTTCTTTTCGCTTGAAGCTACTGTATCACCGAAAGGAATATCCTTAATCTTGTCTTCATGCTTTTCAGTCTTAGTTCCCTTTACGATTTCTTCAACTAGTTTCTGAAGCTTTTCACTTGTAAGACTTGCCTTAATTTCAGCCTTACTCTTTTCATAGTCAGCCTTTATCTTCTTGTTAAGCTTGATAATATGGTAACCATACTGTGTTTCTACTATTGGAGATACTTCCCCTTCTTTAAGGGCAAATGCTGCCTTTTCGAAAGCAGGAACCATCTGGCCCTTACCAAATTCACCTAGAGCACCACCATTTGCAGCGCTACCTGTATCCTGAGAGTACTTCTTTGCTAATTCAGCGAAGTCTCCACCATCCTTAACCTGCTTGTAAACATCTTCAGCCTTCTTTTTGGCTTCTGCCTTCTTTTCAGCTGAAAGAGGCTTGTTGTTGTCATCTATAGTCTTGATTAAGATGTGAGAAGCATCCACCTTATCTCCTACTGTCTTGAACTTAGCCTTTATTTCTTCCTCTGATGGGGCAGACTTCTTCTGTAAGAATGTTGAAAGACTTGCTAGTGTAGCAGCCTGTTCAGAATACTTGTCCATGAAGGCCTGGTCTAGACCTGCCTTTTTAAACTTTTCCTTTGACTTTGCATTTTCAAAAATAGCCTTGTTCTGCTTTTTGTACTGGCTTAAAATCTTTGAATCTGGCTTTATATTATTCTTTTCTGCATAGCTTAGGTAAACATTAGTCTTTACCATAGACTCAAGAACATTCTTCTTGATAGTCTCTTCGTAGTTCTTATCCTGGGCCTTCATCTGGTCCCAAACCTTGTCACCATACTGCATTTCATACATTAACTTAGTGAACTTTAACTGGTTAGTATATTCTGTCTTTGAGATTCCCTTTCCATCAACAGATGCTACATCATCACTTGAACACGCTACTGTAGATATTCCCACTACTGCAGCTAATAAAATTGCTAATACTTTTTTCAACTTACAATCCTCCTAGTTTTTTTTAATTTTTCTTCATGTTTTGACAGAATCCCTCTAGCATTACCAGCAGCTCCTCCACTATTTCCAGGCCGTCGACCTCGTTGGTCTCATACTTGGTAAGTGGTGCCAGGTCTAGGGTATTTCCTGTCTGCTTTACTTTTTCTATCTTCAACTTCCTACACAAGCTCTTAGCATAAGCTATCTTCAGAAGTGTCTGAGTTTCCTTAGGTATATCTGAAAATCTATCTTCTAATTCCTCCTCTACCTCATACATGTCTTCCTTGCTATCAATAGCAGCGATCTTCTTGTACATCTCTAGCTTGATCATTTCATCTTCTATATAGGTAGATGGTATGAAGGCATTTACTGTTAGATCTATCTCTACATCCACATTTTCTTCAATTTCTTGGCCCTTGACCTTGGCTATGGCCTGGTTGAGCATCTTGACATAGAGTTCATAGCCTATTACAGCCATATGACCATGCTGCTGGGCTCCCAGAACATCTCCTGCCCCTCTTATTTCAAGATCACGCATAGCAACCTTGAAGCCAGATCCGAATTCTGTGAACTCCTTGATGGCCTTTAGCCTCTTTTCAGCGACCTCACTTAGTACCTTGTTTCTTTCATACATCAGGTAGGCATAGCCCTGTCTTGTAGACCTTCCAACCCTACCTCTTAGCTGGTAGAGCTGGGACAAGCCCATCTTATCTGCATCATATATAATCATGGTATTGGCATTGGCTATATCCATGCCCGTCTCAATAATAGTTGTACAGACTAATACGTCAAACTCCTTTGATAAGAAGGACAAGATCGTATTTTCTAGCTGGTTAGACGACATCCTTCCGTGGGCAACCCCCACCTTGGCATCTGGAACCAGTCTCCTAATCCTTGCAGCCATTTCATCTATGCCCTCCACCCTATTATATACAAAGAAGACCTGACCAGCCCTAGTCAATTCTCTCTGGATTTCATCCTGGATAATACTGTCCTTGGCCTCTGTAACATAGGTCATTACAGGGTACCTCTCTTGTGGTGGCTCCTCTATAATCGACATATCCCTTATTCCACTTAAGGACATGTGTAGGGTTCTTGGTATAGGTGTAGCTGATAGGGTCAAGACATCAACGTTAGCCTTAATCTTCTTCAGGGACTCCTTGTGCCTTACACCAAACCTCTGCTCCTCGTCCACAACTACCAGGCCTAGCTTTGGCATGTCTATATCCTTGGATACTATCCTATGGGTACCAATCAATACATCGACGAGACCCTTCTTAGCATCCTTGATTACATCCTTCTGCTGCTTGGCTGTCTTAAACCTGGACAAGACCTCTACCCTAATTGGGTAGTCTTCAAACCTTTCTACAAAGGTATTATAGTGCTGCTGGGCCAAGATTGTAGTTGGCACTAGGACTGCTACCTGCTTGCCATCCATGACGGCCTTGAAGATTGCCCTTATAGCTACTTCAGTTTTACCGTAACCAACGTCACCGCATATCAACCTGTCCATAGCCTTGCCGGACTCCATATCCCTCTTGGCATCCTTAATAGCCTTTAGCTGGTCATCAGTTTCCTGGAAAGGGAATTTTTCTTCAAATTCAGCCTGCCATAGGGTATCCTTAGAAAACCTATAGCCCTTTCTTGCCTCACGCTTGGCATAAAGATCTATCAACTCCTTAGTCATATCCTCTATTTCTTTCTTTACCTTGCGCTTGGCCTTGGACCAGTCCTGACTGCCCAATTTATTTAATTTGACCCTTTCTACATCTCCACCTATATACTTCTGGACCTTGTCCATCTGGTCTATAGGTACATAGAGGTTGTCTCCTCCTTTATAAACTACCTTTAGGTAGTCTCTCTTTATATTGTTGACACTGATTTGCTCTATTCCTGTATACTTACCTACACCACTATTTTCGTGGACAACATAGTCGCCAATCTTCAAGTCTAAGAAGGAATCTATCTTTGACGAATTTGCCTTGGCTTTTTTCTTGGTCTTTGACTTCTTCCCCTGCTTGTTGGCTCCTAGCATCTCCCTATCAGTAATCACTTGGAACTTGATTGAAGGATACTGAAAGCCCTGGCCAATATTGGCAGCCAAGACAACCACCTGGGATGTCCTTATCTCTAAGTCCCTCTTCGAAGTGTAAATATTATCTATATCATTGTCATTTAGCATATTCGATAGCTTCTTGGCCCTATCATTTGTAGCCGCAGCTATAACCAGCTTGTAGCCAGCATGTCTCAATCTCTTGACATCCTCAACAAACATGTCTATCCTACCACTATAGCTAGGTACCTCCCTAGTATCAATATTAAAGTCGTGCTGAATATTCATATCGTTGACTGGCTTGTTTAAGAGGGAATTTACTATCAGCTTCCTGTCACCCATCCAGTGTATTGAGTCACTCAGAGAATAAAGGAGATTGCCCTGGCCCCTTATGGCCAGTCCTCTCTCAAGGTTAAGCATATACTTGTCCTTGAATTCTGAATGGATATTCTTAAACCTCTCCTTATACCTGGATATATCATCTATAAATATAAGGGCGTCATCTGCCAGGTACTCAAAAAGGCTCTTATCCTGACCTTCGTACATATAATCTATATAGTTTTCAAGGCCATCAAAATATTCCTTGGCCCCTATCTTTTCCATATTCCTAAAGACATCAGAATCAGTAATATCATTTACCTCAGCCCTGATCTTTTCTACTGCCCCACCTACATCATCAGGATATATAAAATCCCTTGATGGTGTAATAGTAACACTCTTGAACTTATCGATGGACTTCTGTGAGTATATATCAAACTCCCTGATAGAATCTATCTCATCATCAAAGAATTCCAATCGCAACGGAAAGTTGTACATAAGGGTAAATACGTCTATTATACCACCCCTCATACTAAACTGACCAAAACCTTCAACCTTACTGACCCTCTGGTAGCCTAGGTCTACTAGCCTCCTAGCCAGGACCTGCATATCCATGGTTTGGCCTACATTTAGCTTGAATATATTGTCCAGGATTATCTTTTTAGGCACATACTTCCTTGTGATAGCCTCTACTGAAGTAACTAGGATTATTTTTTCCTTCTTCAATAGTCTCAAGATAGTCTTGAGGTTTCTGGCATCTGCCTTCCTATCCCTAGCATCCAAGTGGTAAAACAGGATATCAGTCGTAGTTAAAAACTCAACCTTCTTGTTTAGGTATACACTTAATTCATCACATATTTTTTTTGCTTCATATTCTGTATTAGCTATATACATCATCTGCCTAGAGCTATCCTTGAATATGGAATATACCATATTTGGCTTACTCACTGGTAGGAGGCCGCTTATATGTATATTTCCCTCCCCATTTATGGCAGATAGTATACCACTATAATCCTTGTCATTTTTCAATGGGTATATTAGTACGTCTTCCATTTATCTCAACACCACACTTTAACCGTTATACTTATTCATGGCCATGTCTATATCAGTCCTGATGATCTCTTCAACAGTTTTAACTGCCTTTTCTAGGCCTGATCTCATATCATCCGCCTGGTCTTTGGGAACCCTAGATAGGACAAAGTCAGCCAAGTCCCTATTAGGTTCTGGCTTTGATACACCCACCCTAATCCTTGGAAAGTCCTGTGAACCTAAGCATTTAATTATAGATTTCATACCATTATGGGAACCGGCGCTTCCCTTCTTCCTAATTCTTAGCTTACCTATATCTAGGTCAATATCATCATATACTACAATTAAGTGGTCCATGTCCACCTTATAAAACTGGAATACACTCTGAACAGACTCACCACTTAGGTTCATATAGGTCTGTGGCTTTACCAAAACCACCTTTTCACTGCCTATCCTACCCTCGCCTATCAGGGCCTTGTGCTTTATCTTATCAATCTTAATATCATATTCCTCTGCCAAGATATCCAAGACATCAAAGCCAGCATTATGTCTCGTATGCTCGTATTTTTTACCTGGATTACCTAGCCCCACTATTATATACATTTTTTCTTAATCCTTCCTAAATAAGCTTAATAATTTCATATGTCACTACAAATCCAATAGAAATAAACGGAGTGAAAGCTATCAAACCGTCCCTTTTTCCAGTATTTATCCCATTTATCAAAATTACTACACAGTAAAGGCCTGCACTTATAAAGGACATGAAAAATACCATTAGGGAGTCTATCAAACCTCCCATGGTTCCAACCATGGTAAATGTTAGAACATCTCCCATTCCTATCCCCCTGGTCACCCTATAAAGCCCATAGGATAAACCAAATAAAAGTATAAGACCTATTATATTATTATAAAGCAATGGCCCAATTTTATCTACATTATTTATATTATCAAGTAAATTTTCTAAAATTCTCAAGCTAAATATAAGTTCGCTAACCAATATACCTCCTAAAATATCAATATCATATACCCATCTAGTCGCAGCATCAACTATTGAAATAGAAATCAAAAATGGAAATATAAAAATTAGCCTGCATATGTATAAAAGAGAGTCAGGACCATGGATAGGAATCAAACAAATATTGTATATAATACCTAGGGATACCAAGACAAGTATAGATATTTCTTCTAGCTGCCCTAGCCCTATACCCCTGTCCTCTAGTAACCTGATTGTCAATAGGCTTATCAATAAACTACTAATCCCAAAATATACTAGCCCCATAGTCCATAACCCTCCTTGGCCTTGCCCCTCTTTTTCATAAGGTAGTCTTGGTCTATGGCATGGTCTAGTAGACTGTCTAGGCCTATAAGCTTGGAATCATAGAGGGCTAGTAGGTTCTCATCCATAGACTCCATCCCCCTAGACCTATTTGTAAGTATATAGTTAGCAAGCTGGTCTGTCTTGCCCTCCTTTAAGATATTGGCCGTTGACTTGTCGCATAGGAGGACCTCAACTACCAACCTTCTTCCCTCACTAGTTTGTATCAATTGCTGGGACACTATTCCCCTTAGGACCATGGCCAGCTGGGACCTTACCTTTGACTGGTCTTCAGGGTCAAACATATCTATCAGCCTCTCCACACTAGCCCCTGCCCCCAATGTATGTAGGGTACAAAAGCACAGGTGGCCAGTTTCTGCCGCCCTCATAGCAATTTTAACCGTTTCTTGGTCTCTTACCTCTCCAATCACTATCACATCTGGGTCCTGTCTAAGTGAGTACTTGAGGGCATTTTCAAAGGAAGCCGAATCTAGGCCTACCTCCCTTTGACTGATTATAGACCTCTTATCTTCATGATAGTACTCTATAGGGTCCTCAATACAGATTATATGCTTGGCAAAGTTAATATTTATATATTCTACAAGGCCGGCAAGACTACTGGACTTGCCAGACCCCGTTGGCCCTGTTATCAGGACTAGACCACTGGTCATCCTGGCAAAATCAGCAACAATCCTCGGTAGACCCAGTTCTTCAAGCGACCTGATATGGCTGTTTATCCTCCTTAATACCAGGCCAATACCTGACCTCTCCATAAATAGATTGCCCCTAAATCTCGTCTCTCCAAGCTCCATGGAAAAGTCTACCTCTCCACTAGCCTCTAGCCTATCCAATAGTCCCCCCTGTCCCAGGTCCTCCATAAGATCTACTATATCCTGGCCTGATACCCACCTGTCAGTCTTTACTATTGTTCCAGCCTGCCTTAGGGCCATCCTCTTGCCCTCTCTGATATGTATATCCGAATAGTCTATCTCATCCATTCCCCTTAGATAGTCAAGCATTTGTATCTCCTCCTTATTATCACATCAGTTACTCTTAATCTTATGTACAAAAGAAGCAAAATATAAAGGCCAAAGTTGCTTTTAGGACCAGGCTCACTCCTGGATTTTTGCAAACAAAAAAACTCAAGCTAGCTTGAGTTTTTCTGTTGTTGTTATGAATTTTTATATTTCAAAAATAAACTGATACTAGAACAGCTTACTTACTGAATCACAAGTATAAATCCTGTTGATGGCATCTGCAAATACATCTGCTACTGACATGACTTTTATCTTATCTATCTTCTTTTCTTCTGGAAGTTCTATTGTGTCAAGAACTATCAATTCTTTAATTTCTGAGCCTTCTATTCTTTCTATAGCTGGACCTGACAATACACCATGCGTACAACATGCATATACATCCTTGGCACCAAACTTCTTAAGAGCATTAGCTGCATTTACTATTGTACCAGCTGTATCTATCATATCGTCAAGTAGGATAACATTCTTACCTTCTACTTCACCTATAATATTCATTACCTCACTTACATTTGGCTTAGGTCTTCTCTTGTCAATTATAGCAATTGGCACTTCCTTGCTAATGTTGTTGGCAAACTTTCTAGACCTTGTAACACTACCTAGGTCTGGAGATACAACTACTAAATCGTCAATTGATAGTTTCTTTGAGAAGTAGTCAGCCAATATCTTTCCACCCAATAGGTGGTCAACTGGAATATCAAAGTAACCTTGAATCTGGCCAGCATGTAGGTCCATAGTAAGAACCCTATCTGCACCTGCTGCCGTAATCAAGTTGGCTACTAGCTTAGCAGTGATTGGATCTCTTGCCTTAGCCTTTCTATCCTGCCTGGCATAACCATAGTAAGGAATTACTGCGTTGATCCTGCCGGCAGATGCCCTCTTGAGCGCATCGATCATAATGAGAAGTTCCATAAGATTGTCATTAACCGGCGCACATGTCGGTTGAACGATGTACACATCGCAGTCTCTTACTGATTCCCAAATACTTACCTGAATTTCCCCATCGCTGAACTTGTTAACAGTCGATTTACCACTCTTAATCCCCATTAGTTCAGCAATTTCCTTGGCTAGCTCAGGATGCGCATTGCATGTAAATAGCTTTAGATCGGAAAAGACCTTGTTCATTGTTTACCTCCCCTACGTGAACATGTGATATTAGCTAATTATTTATTATCTTTTTTCAAAATCTTGCGGTTACGTACCCAATTTTCCTTAATGGTCATTCTCGATCTTCCGATGCTTAAAGCATCTCCCGGAACATTCTCCGTAACTGTTGTTGCTGCTGCAACATATGCCCCTTCTCCGACCTCAACCGGTGAAACGAGGTTGGAATTGCACCCGATAAATGCATCGTCTGCAATCTTTGAACGATACTTATGAGTGCCATC
>ERZ773013.1537-NODE-1537-length-13561-cov-9.710943_pt1 | contig 13561 bp, 15 predicted proteins | sample MGYA00511670_ERZ773013 | MGnify/ENA primary metagenome ERZ773013 (study PRJEB29015, sample SAMEA2738120) | human oral metagenome | biome: human oral; feature: human-associated habitat; material: saliva | place: China | collected 2257 ...
TGATTCATGCTGATATTTTTGCTCTCGATTCCAAAGTAGCCTTCGCCATTGTGGTCAAGGTGATACCCGTTTTCGAGATGTGAATCAAGCATGGCTGAATCGCGATAAAATAAAATGTTCTTCTCATCGTTAAATTCTATGTAGTCATGAGTAAATCCTAGCTGTGATCCTACTGATTTGATCATTTTCTCATAGGTAGTTACGATGTCCTTGTCTGTGTAGAATCTGTAGAGTTCACCTTCGGTCCATGTCATCGCATTTTTCCTTTATTGTAGCAGCTCAGGGGTGTTTTTAAGCGTGGAGAGCTTGCGCGTAATACGCTATCTATTCCCCCTGTGAAAAAGTATGATATTCCCCTGGTTGGTGTGAGGGGATAGGGCGTATATATACAATTTTCAAAAGTTTTTTAGTTTCGCAAATATTGGTGCGTTATAGTTACAAGGTATGCCGTTTTCTTCTACCATGACTTTGTGTATGGCACATAGTGAGAATGTGACGCGTAGAACATATCCTTCGTTGAAAAATATTAAGATAAAAGAAAAGCGGCGGGAAATTGGATATGGGGTAGGTGAGTGGTCACACTATCATTACCCCCGACAGTGTCTGATAGTACGCTTAGCATGCGCCGAGGTGGGGGTGCGGTAGGATTGGGTGCGATCATTGGCGCGGCGTCGATAAGCGTGATTGCTGTGTGCAGCACCCACGGCGTCGCTCAACAGTGACCGCAGTAGAGCCGAGACCACAGCAGAAGAGCAAGGAGACCGGACGGTGACCGCACCTGACAATAAGAGGCGTCGAGCTTATAAGCGAGTAATGCTGAAGTTGGGTGGTGAGATGTTCGGCGGCGGGGGAGTTGGCGTTGATCCTGATGTAGTTCAGAATGTGGCTCGGCAGATTGCTGAGGTGGCCAAGAGCGGCACGGAAGTGTGCGTGGTCATCGGCGGCGGTAACTTCTTCCGCGGCGCGCAGCTGGCGCGCGAGGGTCTTGAGCGTTCGCGCGCTGACTATATGGGCATGCTCGGCACGGTGATGAACGCCCTGGCGCTTCAGGACTTCATCGATCAGTCGGGTATTCCGGCTCGCGTGCAGACGGCGATCACGATGGCTCAGGTGGCTGAGCCGTACCTTCCGCTGCGAGCGATTCGTCACCTGGAAAAGGGGCGTGTGGTTGTCTTCGGTGCTGGTGCGGGCCTGCCGTACTTCTCGACGGATACCGTTTCCGCGCAGCGCGCCCTGGAGATTCATTGCGACGAACTCCTCGTTGCCAAGAACGGTGTGGACGGCGTGTACGACGACGATCCGAACAAGAACCCCGATGCCCACCGCTTCGACACGCTGACGTATTCCGAGGCTCTGCGTCGTGATCTGAAGGTGATCGACGGTTCGGCGTTGGCTCTGTGCCGCGAAAATGGGCTGACGACGCGCATCTTCGGCATGGGTGAGGATGGTGCCGTGACCCGCGCGCTGATGGGCGATGAAATCGGTACGCTAGTGACGGCGTGATATAACCTTCACAGACCACTGACTGAATGGAGCACATAGTGATCGACGATATTCTCCTCGAAGCCGAGGAAAAGATGGACAAGGCCGTGGAAGCGGCTAGCCACGAGTTTGCGAACATTCGCACCGGACGTGCGACGTCCTCGATGTTCGAACAGCTCCTGGTTGACTACTACGGCGCCCCCACGCCGATGCAGCAGCTTGCCAGCTTCCAGATCCCCGAGGCTCGTACGGTTCTGATTTCTCCCTTCGATCGCACCGCGACGCAGGAAATCATCCGTACGCTGCGCGAGTCCGACCTCGGCGTCAACCCGACGGACGATGGCAATGTCGTGCGCGTGGTCCTGCCCGCCCTGACGGAGGAACGCCGTAAGGAGTACGTCAAGCAGGCAAAGAGCAAGGCCGAGGATGGCCGCGTGTCTGTCCGCGGTGTGCGTCGTAAGGCCAAGGACCAGCTCGACCGCCTGAAGAAGGACGGAGAGGCGTCCGAGGACGACGTTGAGCGCGCGGAAAAGTCGCTGGACGGCGCGACGAAGGCCCACACCGAGCAGATCGATAAGATGCTTGCCGCGAAGGAAAGCGAACTGCTGACGATCTGATGGCGTCAACTGATCGTTCGTTTCTCGCCCGCATCTTTTCCCCGGGGCCCGCTCGTGAGAATCATCCCGCGAGTGGGCCGACGGGGAAGGCTGGGCGCAACCTTCCGCAGGCCATCACGACTGCGGTTGTATTGATTGCTGCTGTCGCGGTCCCACTCTTCACGTCGCTTCCCGCATTCGTGGGCGTTATTGCGTTCGTGTGCCTTGTCGGCATCTGGGAACTTGCTGGTGCGTTTGCCCGCATGGGGATTACGTTGACTGTCACGCCGCTGTACGTCGGTGCGATCGGCATGGTCACGTGCGCATGGTGGCTGGGTAGCGAGGGGATGCTCTTCGCCCTGTACATCACGGTGTTCGTGTGCGCCGCGTGGCGTCTGCTCGATCACCGGCAGGAATCGCGGATGAGCGACGTCGTGTCTTCGACGTTTGCGGCCGTGTACGTTCCTTTCCTGGCATCCTTTGTCGTGCTCATGCTCGCCGCGTGGCACAACCCGTGGGTGTTCGTTGTCTTCGAGCTCATGGTCATCGCTAACGACACGGGAGGCTGGGCCGCTGGCGTCATGTTCGGCAAACACCCGATGGCACCTGCCCTCTCGCCGAAGAAGTCGTGGGAGGGATTCGCGGGCTCTGCTGTGACGGCTATGGCGGTCGGATCGGTCGGCTTGTGGTTGCTCGGTGCCTCGTGGTGGTGGGGCCTTATCGCAGGTATCGCTATCGCCTTCGTGGGGACGATGGGTGATCTCACGGAGTCTCTGATCAAGCGTGAGTCCGGCCTGAAAGACATGTCGCAGATCCTGCCTGGGCACGGAGGTGTTCTCGACCGAGTGGACGCGCTGCTCATGAGCGCGCCGGTTGCCTACTTTATTTTCGCGTGGGCGCTGCCGGGTATTTCTTGGGAGTCTACCCATTGAGCCAAGCAACGAAGAAGCCCCGCGGGGCACATGACCGTACGCCGAATGCCCAGGCGTTGCCGGATCCAACTCGTCGCAGCCCGCGACGTGAGGTTCGGCCGACAGATCAGCCGCCGGAGGGCGCAACGCACAAGGACGCAAAGCCTGTCCTGTCGTTCACGGCGAAGCGCCGTGGAAAGGCTCCTTCGCACCTCGCTGACCTGGATGCTGCTGGCCGTAAGCAGGTCTTGAAGGACCTTGGGCTTCCCGCTTTTCGAGCCGATCAGCTCTCGCGTCACTACTTCACGCATTTTGAGGCTGACCCCGCGAAGATGAGCGATATTCCGGCCGGTATGCGCGACGCTGTGTCACAAGCCCTGTTGCCGAACCTCGTGACGAAGGTCGTGTCGCTGGAGGCTGACGGTGGCCGCACGATCAAGGACCTGTGGCGTCTCTATGACGGTGCGCAGGTGGAGTCCGTGCTCATGCGTTACCCGCAGCGCACGACGCTGTGTGTCTCGTCGCAGGCGGGCTGCGGTATGGCGTGTCCGTTCTGCGCGACGGGGCAGATGGGCCTCACTCGTAATCTCTCGACGGCCGAGATCGTCGATCAGGTACGCGAGGCCCAGGCCTCGTGCCGTGATGGCAAGCTGGCGGGTGGGCCGACCCACCTGTCGAACGTGGTCTTTATGGGTATGGGTGAGCCTCTGGCGAACTACAAGACGGTGATCAGCGCCCTCCATCGCCTCATTGACCCGGCCCCCGAGGGTTTCGGCATGAGCGCCCGCAATATCACGGTCTCCACGGTCGGCCTCGTGCCCGCGATTAAGAAGCTCGCGGGGGAGGGCATGCCCGTGACCCTCGCGGTGTCCCTTCACGCTCCCGATGATGACCTGCGCGATGAGTTGATCCCGATTAACTCGCGTTGGAAGGTCGGTGAGCTTCTGGATGCTGCGCGCGCCTACTTCCTGGCCACGGGGCGACGCGTGTCGATCGAGTACGCGCTGATCAAAGATATGAACGATCAGGAATGGCGTGCTCAGCTCTTGGCTGATGAACTCAATAAACGAGGCCATGGCTGGGTTCACGTTAACCCGATCCCCCTGAACCCGACACCGGGATCGATTTGGACGGCGTCCACGAAGCACGCCCAGGATACGTTCGTTGAGCGCCTGCGCGACAACGGCATTGCGACCTCCATTCGCGATACGCGCGGTTCGGACATTGATGGTGCGTGCGGCCAGTTGGCGACGGCGGTCGCCGAGGGCAAGCGCCCGGTTGGGCAGGGACGCGCATGATCAGGACAGATTTCTCGCGGAGCTTCTGGCGCATGGGCTACGACGTGAGTGAGGTGGTGAGCTTCCTCGCGGACGTTGAGCACACGATCACGGGTGCTCAGACGGACCCGGAGAAGGTCATCACCGCGCAGAAAGCGACGGATGTTGAGTTCACCGTCAGGCTGCGAGGCTTCGACCAGGAGGAAGTCGACACCGAGATCGATCGGCTCATCGAGGTGCTGCGCCACCTTGATGACAAGCGTGCGCAGCGCAGCGGTGACAGTGTCGATGGTGTTGGCGTGTCTGACTCCGGTCAGCCTGTCGTCACCCCCGATACTGAACCGGTGGAGATGCCCGACGAGTATGCCGATTTCGGTACCCCCGAGGCTGTCGATCAGATTCTTCGTTCCATGACACAGGAGAAGGAGTAGTCATGACTGAGTTTCCTAGGGTTGGTCTCTTCTCGAAGGGCTACGACTGTGAGCAGGTCGATGCTTTCTTCGAGGATGCCCGACGTGCATACGAGGGCGCTGTCCCCCCGGAGCAGTTCAGCGCGGAGCAGGTTCGTCTTGCGACGTTTGAACTCAAGAGCCGCGGCTACAACATCGAGGCCGTCGATGGGGCGATGAATCGTTTGGAGGCAGCGTTCGTGAATCGCGACCGTGCGGATTCCGTGGCCGCCGAAGGCGAGGCAGCGTGGTACGACCGCGTGGCGGATCGTGCGACGACTCTGTATCCGCGTTTGCAGCGTCCGCGCGGTGAGCGTTTCTCGCACCCGAGCTCGGGCCGTGGCTACGCCTGCGACGAGGTGGATGACCTGCTGGATCGTCTTGCAGCCTACTTTGACGAGGCCGGCGAGCTGACTGCCGATGAGATCCGTACGGCGACTTTCCGGCCGAAGCGCGGTAAGAAGGCATACGCGGAGGGACCGGTGGATGCCTACCTCGGGCGTGCTGTCGAGATCCTGCTCGCGGTCGACTGATGCTGGCGAGCGCGGAGCAAAGCGGCAGCGTTGTTCCCGTCATCCTGTTGGGATCGACGGGATCGATCGGTACGCAGGCTCGAGAGGTTATTGATGCGCATCCGGGGCGGTTTCACGTCGTCGGTGTGAGTGCTGGCGGCTCGTCGATCGAGGTGCTCGCCGAGCAGATTGTTGCACTTGCCCCCGCGTTTGTGGGCGTTGCGCGCGACGTGCGCGAGGAACTCGTCGTGGCTGTGCGCGCCCTGGGTGGCCAGTGCCCACAGGTGTTCGTGGGCGAGCAGGCGTCGGTCGATGTCGTTCGCGCGTCGGTGGAGCGGGCGCGGGAGGAGTATCCAGGCCTCGTTCCCGTCGTGCTGAACGGAATCACGGGAGGCGTGGGTCTGTCGTCGACCCTTGCGGCGTTGGAATGCGGGGCGCGCCTGGCGCTGGCGAATAAGGAGTCGCTGGTTGTTGGTGGCGCCCTCGTGAAGAACGCGATGCGTTTTCCGGGGCAGATTGTCCCGGTGGATTCCGAGCATTCTGCGATTGCGCAGGCACTTGCGTCGGGTGTGCATGAGCGCGGCCTGACGTCTCCGGTTGTGTCGGGTCGTTCCGAGGTCGCTGACCTGGTTCTCACCGCCTCCGGTGGTCCGTTCCGTGGGCGCACGCGCGAGCAGTTGCGTGGTGTGAGGGCGCAGCAGGCTCTCGCGCACCCGACGTGGCAGATGGGTCCCGTCGTGACGATCAACTCCTCGACCCTGATCAATAAGGGCCTGGAACTGATCGAGGCGCACCTGCTCTTCGACGTGGCGCCTGAGCACATCATCGCGACCGTTCATCCGCAGTCCATTGTGCATTCGATGGTGACGTGGTGCGACGGTGCGACGACGTTGCAGGCCTCGCCCCCGGATATGCGTCTGCCGATTGCCCTGGGCCTGACCTGGCCTGAGCGTCTGGAGGGCGTGGAGAAGCCCTTGACGTGGACGGCGGCCTCGCAGTGGACGTTTGAGCCGGTGGACAATGAGACGTTCCCGGCGGTGGACCTGGCGCGCTTTGCCGTCGGAGAGTCGGCGACGCATCCCGCGGTGTTGAACGCTGCCAACGAAGTGCTGGTTGATGCTTTTATTGCGGGGGAGGTCCCGTGGCTTGCGATTGTTGACACCGTGTCGGCGGTCGTGCATGAGCACGTGGGCGTTGTTGATCCCTCGTTGGATGACATTGTGACCGCGCAGCGCTGGGCTGATCAGCGCGCACGCGAACTTGTTCGCGCGGGCCAGTGGAAGGATATGTGAGCGTGGGCTCTCTCGTCGGTATCGTTGTTGTCGTTATCGGAATTTTGGCGTCGGTTGCCCTCCACGAGGTGGGGCACATGCTCCCGGCAAAGAAGTTCGGCGTGTTGGTTCCGGACTATGCGGTGGGCTTTGGTCCGGCCCTGTGGAAGAAGAAGGTAGGGGAGACGACCTACGCGCTGCGCGCCATTCTGCTCGGTGGTTACGTGAAGATCGTTGGCATGTACGCCCCTGCACGTCCCGGCACGCGGCTCGTCGGACGCGGCGGGAAGCTGACGCTTGCTCAGGAGGCCCGCGAGGCCTCGGCTGAGGAGATCCCTGAAGGGCAGGAACACCGCGCGTTCTATCATCTGAGTGCGCCCAAGAAGGTCACCGTCATGCTCGGTGGCCCGATCATGAACCTGCTCATTTGCTTCGTGCTCTCCGCGATCGCGATGATGGGGATTGGTGCCCCGATGGCGTCGCGCACGATTGCCGAGGTGCCGGCGACGATCACGAGTGCGTCTGGCGAAGTGGCTTCTCCCGCGTACGAGGCCGGGGTTCGTCCCGGGGATACGGTCGTCGCGTGGAACGGGGCGCCCGTCTCGACTTTTGCGGACCTGCAGCGCGCTGTTGGTGCGACTCCTGACGGCGAGTCTGCTGTCCTGACTGTCGAGCGCGACGGTGGGACCGTCGACCTGACGGTCACTCCCGTCACGGGGGCGCAGGGGGTCCACATTGTTGGCGTGACCGCCGGGTATGAGTACGTGTCAGCGTCGCTGTCCGACGTTGCCGCCGCTAACTGGCAGATGTTCACGGGCACGGCGTCGGTCGTCGTGCGCCTTCCGCAGGCTGTGTGGCAGGTGGGGCGCTCGATCGTCACGGATGAGAAGCGCGATGCGTCCGGTGTGGTGTCCGTCGTTGGCGTCGGTCGTATGGCCGGCGAGGTGACCGGCGACTCGCAGGCGCTGGGCCTGCAGGATACTCGCCAGGTCGTGGCGGTGCTGCTGAGCCTGCTGGCTTCGTTGAACATGGCGCTGTTCGTCTTCAACTTGATTCCGTTGCCGCCCCTGGATGGTGGGCACATTCTCGGCGCCCTGTACGAGGGGGCTCGCCGTACGTTCGCTCGTGCGCGTGGCGCGCAAGATCCAGGGCCAGCTGATACTGCCCGTCTGGTTCCGCTGACGTGGGCCGTGGGAGGCGTGCTGGTCGTCATGAGTGTCATCTTGATTGTGGCGGATATCGTCAAGCCGGTGTCCCTGGGCTGATAAGCCTTGACAAAGGCGGGCGAGCGCCCCGCCGATGAAAGCGAGTCTGACCACGCGTGCGTGGTCCGTGTGGGAAGGATGCGCACAGTGCGCGATAATGAATCGGTGAGTGAAATCAATCTTGGAATGCCCGGCATTGCGGCGTCGCCGTTCCCGCGCAAGCAGACGCGTCGGATCATGGTGGGCGACGTGCCCGTGGGCGGGGGTGCTCCCATCTCCGTTCAGTCCATGACGACGACGAAGACACACGACATCGGAGCGACGCTCCAGCAGATCGCTGAGCTGACCGCGGCCGGTTGCGATATCGTGCGCGTTGCGTGCCCGACGGATAAGGACGCGGATGCGCTTCCGATTATTGCCAAGCAGTCGCGTATCCCGGTGATCGCCGACATCCACTTCAAGCCGAAGTACGTCTTTCAGGCGATCGAGGCGGGCTGTGGCGCGGTGCGTGTCAATCCTGGCAATATTCGCAAGTTCGATGACCAGGTGAAGGACATCTGTAAGGCTGCCTCCGATCACGGTGTGTCGCTGCGTATCGGCGTCAACGCCGGTTCTCTGGATCCGCGCCTGCTCAAGAAGTACGGCCGCGCGACGCCCGAGGCTCTGGTTGAGTCCGCCATCTGGGAGGCCTCGCTGTTCGAGGAGAACGACTTCCACGACTTCAAGATCTCCGTGAAGCACCATGATGTGCTCACGATGATCGAGGCCTATCGCATGCTGTCGGAGGCAGGGGATTGGCCGCTGCATCTGGGCGTCACCGAGGCCGGCCCGGCCTTCCAGGGCACTATCAAGTCTGTCTCCGCGTTCTCGATTCTGCTTGCTGAGGGTATTGGCGACACGATCCGCGTCTCCCTGTCCGCTCCTCCGGTTGAGGAAGTCAAGGTCGGCACGAAGATGCTGGAGTTCATGGGCCTGCGAGACAAGACTCTGGAGATCGTCTCGTGTCCGTCGTGCGGTCGCGCTCAGGTCGACGTGTGGACGCTCGCTGAGAACGTGACCGAGGGGCTGAAGGACCTGACTGTGCCGTTGCGTGTGGCCGTCATGGGCTGCGTTGTCAACGGGCCGGGCGAGGCCCGAGAGGCAGACCTCGGTGTTGCTTCCGGCAACGGTAAGGGACAGATTTTCATTCGCGGCGAGGTTGTTGAGACCGTGCCGGAGGATCAGATCGTCGAGACGCTGATCCGACGTGCGAATGCCCTTGCCGAGGAGCTCGGGCTCGAACCGGGTTCCGGTAGTGTCGAGGTTGCCCCCATCACTGCCCCGGAGGTCAAGCTGCCGGGCATTGACTTCTGAGCGTTCACAAGGAGTATCACATGCGTTTTCGTACTCTCGCGTGCCTGTCACTCGTTGCGGGTGCTTGCGCTGTGGCGGCTACGGGCTTTCCGCGGCGCATCGGCCTGACAGCGTCTCAGGCGGATGTGTCGCTGCCCGGTGACCTGGTTCTTCCCGGCGCGAACGTGGTCGTTGATCGCGGCATCGCGATCGACGCGTCAGCGTCTACTGTCTGGGATGTGCTCGGTCATGTTTTCGAGCCTGAGGACGAGTCCACGATCATCGATATCGAGGACGAGGATCATATCCTGATGCGCGTTGCGCCGCCCGGAGCCCCGGAGGGAACCGAGGCCTCGGGCACGTGTGTGATCGCTCTGCTGCCCTTGTCTCCGTCGCGTACGCTGCTGCACATTCGTGAGCGTCATGTGGCGCAGGGACGTGAGCGCGCGCTCGCGTGGGCGGGAGTCACCGCAGAGTCCCTGTCGTCGCTGTCCATGCTGCGTGATTTGCGCGATGCGTGCGTTGGTGGGCTTGTTGATGCCTGATTAGTCTCGTTTCGACTCTTTCAGTTGGACAGATATCCCCGTTGATGTTGTAGTATCGCTAGGTACGCAACGCCAACGGGGATGTTGCTTTTGTCCGAAGGGGGACGCAATGGTCGCCAACTCCACTGCTCTGATCGCACTCGTGGGCCTCGCTATCGCTCTTGTCTGGGCGTGGGCTTGGTTCGGACTCGGCGCGAGCGCGCGCCGTGTCTCCGTGCGTCTGGAGCTTGGCGGTGGCAATGCGGCTGGCGAAATGGGGCGGGTCGTGTGGCCGCTGATGCCGATGCTGTCCGTCCTGTGGTTCCTCACTGCCGATCTGATGGCTCGCGAGGCTCGCGGACTCGACACTCTTGGTTCCCTCGGCCTCGTGATTGGTGTTCTTGCCCTGATGGCGGCGGTCGCTGTTCAGGCTCTCTACTTTGGTGGCCTGCCCGAGTGGGCATACCCGGGGTGGATGGCCCGCCGTTACTACGCGGCTCACCCGGCCGCCCGTGAGCGTGAACTTGGTGGGTGCGCCGCGATCTGAGCCGCTCCATGCCTCGATGAGCGGCTACATGGCTGTGCCGGTGGCCTTCGAGGCTTTGCGTGCCGTACTCTTGGAGCATGCTTCGAAATCTCTCGACTTTCTTCCTGCGAACCCTGCGTGAAGACCCGGCTGACGCCGAGGTCAATTCGCATAAGCTTCTGGTGCGTGCGGGCTATATCCGCCGCTGTGCCCCCGGCATTTACACGTGGCTGCCCCTCGGCCTGCGCACCCTGCGCAAGATTGAGGACATTGTCCGCGAAGAGATGGATGCGATGGGAGCGCAGGAGGTCCATTTCCCGGGCCTGATCCCTGCAGACCCCTACAAGGCAACGAACCGCTGGGAAGAGTACGGTCCGACGCTGTTCAAGCTCAACGACCGCAAGGGTGGCGACTACCTGCTGGCCCCCACGCACGAGGAAATGTTCACTCTTCTCGTGAAGGACATGTACTCCTCGTACAAGGATCTGCCCGCCACGCTGTACCAGATTCAGACGAAGTATCGCGACGAGGCTCGTCCGCGTGCGGGTCTGATTCGTGGGCGTGAGTTCGTGATGAAGGACGCCTACTCCTTCGACATTGACGACGAGGGGCTGAACGCTTCCTACCAGGCCGAGCGTGACACCTACGAGCGCATCTTCCAGCGCCTGGGCCTGCCGTACGTCATCGTTTCTGCAATGAGTGGTGCGATGGGCGGCTCGCGCTCCGAAGAGTTCCTGCACCCCTCACCGATCGGCGAGGACACCTTCGTGGCTTCCCCGGGCGGCTACGCCGCAAACGCGGAGGCCGTGACGACCCCCGTTCCTGACGTTCAGGACGCCTCCGGCGTTCCCGCTCCGGTTGAGGTGCCGACTCCCGACGCGCCGACGATCGAGGCGCTCGTGGACCTGCTCAACGAGCGCTACCCGCGCGAGGACCGTCCCTGGACTGCGGCAGACACGCTGAAGAACGTCGTCGTGACGCTGACGCACCCGGATGGCGAGCGCGAGCTCCTCGTCGTGGGCGTGCCCGGTGACCGCGACGTTGATATGAAGCGTCTCGAGGCTTCCGTTGCTCCCGCCGAGGTTGAGATGGCCTCGGACTCCGACTTTGAGCCGCACCCTGAGCTGGTGCGTGGCTACATCGGCCCCACGGTGCTTGGCCCCAACTCGCCCAAGCGCGTCGTGGACGAGGAGGGCAACGTCTCCGGTTCCGTGCGCTACCTGGTCGACCCGCGCGTCGTCGAGGGGACCGCCTGGGTGACCGGCGCGAACGCCGAGCAGCGTCACATTCTGAACCTGGTCATGGGCCGCGACTTCACGGCTGACGGCACGATCGAGGCCGCTGGGGTGCGCGAGGGCGACCTGGCTCCCGATGGTTCGGGCCCCCTCCACCTCGAGCGCGGTATCGAGATCGGCCATATCTTCCAGCTGGGGCGCAAGTACGCCAAGGCCTTAGGCCTGACCGTGCTCGACGAGAACGGCAAGACTCAGGTCGTCACGATGGGTTCGTACGGCATTGGTGTCACTCGCGTGATGGCTGCTCTGGCCGAGGCCAACTGCGACGAGAAGGGTCTGAGCTGGCCTGCTCAGATCGCGCCCTTCGACGTGCACGTCCTGGCGACCGGCAAGGGTGACGAGGTCTTCGACACCGCGCAGTCTCTCGGCGAGCAGCTCGACGCTGCCGGCCTGGACGTCCTCGTCGACGATCGCCGTAAGGTGAGCGCTGGCGTGAAGTTCAAGGACTACGAGCTCGTGGGCGTGCCCTTCGGCCTGGTCGTCGGTCGTTCGCTGGCCGACGGTGAGGTGGAGATCCGCGTGCGTGCCACCGGTGAGACCATTGTGGTCCCCGTCGACGAAGCCGTCACTCGCCTGCGCGAGCTCCACGCCGCGGCCCTGAAGGGGGAGTGAGATGGCTATTCGTCCCATCCGCATTATCGGCGATCCGGTCCTGCGTACCGTGTGTGACCCGATCACGGAGATCACCCCGAATGTGAAGGCCCTCGTCGAGGATCTTCTCGAGGGCGTCGACATGGACGGTCGCGCTGGTCTGGCCGCCAACCAGATAGGCGTCAGCCTGCGTGCGTTCTCCTGGAATATCGACGGCGAGATCGGCTACGTGCTCAACCCTCGTATCGTGGCGTTGAGCGAGGACGAGTACCAGGACGGCGATGAGGGCTGCCTGTCGGTTCCCGAGCTCTGGTACCCGACCGAGCGCGCCTGGTATGCACGCTGCGAGGGCACCGACCTGGACGGCAAGAAGGTTGTCGTCGAGGGTGAGGAGCTGATGGCTCGCTGCATTCAGCACGAGTGTGACCACCTCGACGGTCACATTTACATTGATCGTCTGGATCGCGCGACCCGCAAGAAAGCACTGCGAGACATTCGCAACGCAGGATTCTAAGCATCGAGCGTTGTCGTGGCGTGGACGCGCCGGGGAATGGAGTGCATTCCCCGGCGCGTTCGACTATCCTGTAACCACATCGTGTGCGCCGTCTCGGCGCAGATCATTGCGACTCACGGCAGTTTAGGGCGTAGGGGAAGACGATCCTGACAAAGCCAACAGGAGGAACAATGAGAGGGTCATACACCCGCGGTGTACTTTTCGTGCACTCAACACCGCCCGCTCTGTGCCCGCACATCGAGTGGGCGCTGGGCACCGCGCTCGGCCAGGAGGTCCGCCTCCAGTGGTCGGACCAGGATGCGGCGCCGGGCATGGTTCGCTGCGAGTTCTCGTGGGTCGGACCGATCGGCTCGGGCGCCCGTTTGGCGTCCGCTCTGCGCGGTTGGGAGCACCTGCGTTACGAGGTGACGGAGGAAGCCACGGCCTCGAGCGACGGCGGTCGCTGGTGCCACACGCCTTCCCTGGGTATTTTCCACTCGCAGATGGACACGATCGGCAACGTCGTCGTTCCCGAGGATCGCATCCGCGCAGCGCTTGAGTCCGCAACGACGTACGAGGAGCTTCGTGAAGGTCTCGACCTGGCGCTCGGCCAGGCCTGGGATGACGAGCTCGAATCCTTCCGCCACGCAGGTGCAGGCGCACCCGTGCGCTGGCTGAACAACCGGGTCGGCTGATGGGCTCTATCGCCGACCTGCTCGGAGACCAGCTGCGTGCAGGCTTAGCGCAGCTGGTCGACCCCGAGGCTTCCGACGAAGCGCCGGGGGCTGCCCCGGCCTCGTCCGAAAGCGCGGTTGAGACCGCCCAGGATCGCGCGCGCGAGGCCGCGATGGAGGCCGTTCTCGATGAGGCAGAGCTCGACCCCGCGGACGCACGCGGTGAGTTGACCCTGCGCGGCGATCTGGACATGGACGATATCTCCCTTTACGCGGTCGTCGCGCGCGTGGAGCGCGAGGCGAAGGTGGCACTGAACGACGCTTCGGTGGAGCAGTGGGTGACGCTCGAGGACCTGCTTGACGCCGTTTCTGACGCCGCGTCCAATCACTAGCGAAAGACCTTGTCAGCGAAGCTTCAACGAC
>ERZ773013.1539-NODE-1539-length-13557-cov-3.583988_pt1 | contig 13557 bp, 16 predicted proteins | sample MGYA00511670_ERZ773013 | MGnify/ENA primary metagenome ERZ773013 (study PRJEB29015, sample SAMEA2738120) | human oral metagenome | biome: human oral; feature: human-associated habitat; material: saliva | place: China | collected 2257 ...
TGTACTTGCTGGCCTGGCGCCACACGGTCATCGACTGGGGTTCGACGCCGGCGACGCCGTCGAACACCGCCACGGCGCCGTCGAGGACGCGCAGGGCGCGCTCGACCTCGACCGTGAAGTCGACGTGACCGGGGGTGTCGATGATGTTGATCTGGTAGTCGTTCCAGAAACAGGTCGTGGCGGCCGACGTGATCGTGATGCCGCGCTCCTGCTCCTGCTCCATCCAGTCCATGGTGGCCGCGCCATCGTGCACCTCGCCGATCTTGTGGTTCACACCGGTGTAGTACAGGATGCGCTCGGTCGTGGTGGTCTTGCCAGCGTCAATGTGGGCCATGATGCCGATGTTGCGCACCTTGGCCAGGTTCGTCTGCAGGTCCAGGGCCACTGGATCAAACCTCTGTTTCTTGGTCTTGAGTGAAGGATGTGCCCAGAGCAGGGCAGCGCCCCCGCCGCGGTGGACGGGGGCCTGGGCGGCGGTCACCAGCGGTAATGGGCGAAGGCCCGGTTGGCCTCGGCCATGCGGTGGGTGTCCTCGCGCTTCTTGACGGAGGCGCCCAGACCGTTGCTGGCGTCCAGGATCTCGTTCATGAGGCGCTCGGCCATGGTCTTCTCGCGGCGGTCGCGGGCGAAACCCACGAGCCAGCGCATGGCCAGCGTGTTCGAGCGCGAGGGCTTGACCTCGACGGGCACCTGGTAGGTGGCGCCGCCGACCCGGCGGGAGCGGACCTCGACGGAGGGCCTGACGTTGTCGAGAGCCTTCTTGAGGGTCTGCACCGGATCGACGCCGGTCTTCTCGCGGGTGCCCTCGAGGGCGGTGTAGACGATGCGCTGGGCGGTGGTCTTCTTGCCGTCGAGCAGGATCTTGCTCACGAGCTGGGAGACCAGCGGGGAGCTGTACACGGGGTCGATGATGACGGGGCGCTTGGGCGCGGGTCCCTTGCGAGGCATTACTTCTCCTTCTTCGCGCCGTAGCGGCTGCGGGCCTGCTTGCGGCCCTTGACGCCCTGGGTGTCGAGGGCGCCGCGCACGATGTGGTAGCGGACACCGGGAAGGTCCTTCACACGACCACCGCGCACGAGCACGATGGAGTGCTCCTGGAGGTTGTGGCCCTCACCGGGGATGTAGGCCGTGACCTCGATACCGGTGGACAGGCGCACACGGGCGACCTTACGAAGGGCGGAGTTCGGCTTCTTGGGGGTCGTGGTGTACACGCGGGTGCACACGCCACGGCGCTGCGGACTGGCCTTGAGCGCCGGCGTCTTGGACGCGGAGCGCTTCGTCGAGCGGCCCTTGCGGACCAGCTGCTGAATGGTAGGCACTACTGATTCTCCATGGGGACGTGAGTCTTGATCTGGCTGCTGCCTGCGTGCCGGGCCGCTCCCCCATTGGTGGCTCGACGGCGCACGTCACCGCGGAGAGGGCCGGCCCGCCGGGGTCGGGGCGAGCCCGATGACGACGTCCGGAGCCCCGCAGTCAGGGGCCCGTCGGTTCCCGCCGCGGCAGACCCGCGTCACGATGTCGCACCTGAGCCGAGCAGGCCTGAGGCCTGGACGAAGTCGACGTCGCTGGGAACGGAATGGAGATGCGGTGACCCGTCTGCGGGCACCGTCGGCCAGGCTACCCGTTCGCAGCAGGAGGGCGCCAGGGCGGAGGGCGAGGTGAGGGCGTGGTGCTGGACACGCCATACTCGAACAGCACCACCGGCCGCACCCCGCAACGATGGGGCGAACGCCCCTGACATCACTCAGGCCCCTCCCCCTACCATCGTTGGGTATGAGTACGACGACTCCCACCTGGTCCACCGATCCGGTAGGCACGCTTCCCCGCCTCACCGTGGACGGGCAGGATACCGGGCTGGCGCTGTGGACCGCACGTACCCGGCGCGAGCGCAACATCGGCTTGCTGGGTACCGACTCGATCGACGGGGCCCTGTGGATTACTCGTTGCAACTGGGTGCACTGCTTCCGCATGCGCCACACGATCGACGTCGTCTACGTGGGGCGCCATGGGAGGGTCATCGCGGTGACGACGATGCCGCCGAACCGGATGGGCATGCCGCGACTGTTCGCACGGGCCGTCGTCGAGATGCGACAGGGAGACGCTTCTCGCCTGGGAATCCGTAGGGGGAGTGTCCTGACACCGTCCCCTGCCGAGCCGCCCCCACAGCCCGATCCCGGTTCAGCGGGAGTCCAGAACAAGGCGCTCGGCTTGATTCACTGAAAGGCCCCGTATGTCTCCCCAACCTTGGCTGCTCGGCGCCGTCGCGCTCGGCTCCGTTGCGCTCATCGCCGGCCCGGTCTCCGCGTGGACGAGGCGCTACGTGCGAGAACCGTTCAAGGACGAGGGCGAGTCTGACGCCGGCTCGCGCTCCGAGACGGCCACCTCAGAAGACGCTGCGGATGGCACCACAGCCCGTGCAGGGGGTACCACCGAGCCACTCTCAGACGCCTCAGAGCCTCCCGCATCGCTTGAGCATCCGACGCTCAAGCATCCCGGCCTCCTGGGCACGGCACCACAAGGACTACTGGCCCTGACTCTGTGCTTCCTGTGCGTCTGGTGGGGCAGTCGGATAGGCACCACCGCCGCGACTCTCACTGCCATCCCCGTGTATGCACTTCTCGGATGCGCCGGAAGTGTCGACGCCGTGGCGCACCTACTGCCCAACCGCCTGCTGGGCGCCACGGCCGCTTGGCTGGCCGCATGCGGGGTGGTCGCCGTTGCTATGGAACCCGGCAGAGCCCGCACCGCGCTCACCGCGGCTCTGTGCGCACTGGCGGTGGGCAGCGTCAGCCTGGCCTTGGCGTACGTCCGCACAGGCCTGGGGCTGGGAGATGTCAAGCTCGCCGCGGTGATCGGTCTCTGGCTGGGGTGGTTCGATCCCTGGATGCTCGCCTTCGGACTGTGCATCGGAGTATTCCTGGGCGGAATCGCGGCATTGTTCCTGCTCATCACCCGCAAGGCATCCCGCAAGGACCCCATGGCCTACGGCCCCTACCTCATCGCCGGCGCCCTGCTCACATGGCCACTGGCGATCGTCTGACATGACGATGACCGTCACACCCCATGGGGAGAAGTACACAAACAGGAACGGGAAACCTCGTGATAACGTAACAGAACGTTACAACTTCGTAACCCATTGATGCAGCCCTGATTGTTGCGCAGATCGACCTCACTCACGCCATCGTCCACAGCCCACACATCGCTTGGCTCCGCACTCCACACGCCGCCAAGAAAACGTAAGGCCGTCTCATGCTCGTGCTCACCGGTTCCCAGTCTCAGACGAACGCGACCAAGGACTGGGATGTGGGCGATGTGGTGACCATCCTCGAGCAGTCTCCCGAAGCCCCCACGTTGCTCCTGTGCCGAACTGGTTCAGACGAGCATACGGCCCGAACCATTCAGGGAGTCTTCAAACGCAGGGCCCTTGGCGTCCTGGCCTTGGACGAACCTGAGACTCGCTTCCGAGCCTTGGCTTACTGTCTCACCCAGCTTCATCCACGGGCATATGGTCAGGCCCCAATGGTTGTCGAGGCACTGCAGCCAGCACTAAGAACGACAGTTGCCCTCACCTCTGTCACTAAGCTGACCAACCCCTCACCCACCATCGGCCAGCATCTGCAGTCAATGATGCCAGGTTCTCGCTTTGCCCTCACCTTGGGGGCAGGCCAAAGCCGCGTCAGCAAGGTGAAAGCCGTCACCTGGGACCGGCCCCCACAGGGAACACTGGCGATCTGGGCCGCCGATGACAAGCAGAACCGGGTCACAGGAAGTTTACCTTCTCTGGGCATTCACCGTGAACCCTTACTTTCCGTATCCCACACCTGGCCGGCTAGGTGTTGGGCCGAGATGACGGCGCTCATCGCCGATCCCGGACCTCTCGTGTCACAGACACTTGCTCAGCTATCTCAGACGTACTGCACATATTGCGGACACATGAGTTTACCTCAGGGGTGTCTGCTGTGCGGTACGTGGCCCAACATGTCAGCTTCGACGCTCCACACGTCAACCTCTCACCTCTACAAGGAGTCCCGATGAATCCACGTCAACGACGAGGCGTCCTCCTCATTCTCGTCACGATCCTCGGTGCAGTGGTGACCTTCGTGGCTGTCTTCAGTTACGTTCAGTCGGTCTCATCCCAGGTGGGCCCCATGACAACGGTGCTCAAGCTGTCGCAGCAGGTGACTGAACTCAAGGAAATCAAAGCGGAGGACGTGGTCGCCGAGCAGGTTCCCAAGCGCTGGGTTCCCGACGATGCAGTGCACGACATCAAGGACGTCCAGGGAAAGGTCACGGCGGCCACATACAGCAAAGGCGCAGTGCTGCAGTCCAGCATGCTTCAGGACCCTCCACAGTTAACAGAGGGATATCGTGAGATATCCATCATGATCGATGCAGAGACAGGCGTTGCCGGCAAGGTGACTCCAGGATCGCGTGTCGACATCGTCGCCACCTTGGAGGATCCGAACTCTAAAGCCCAAAAGGCTGAGATCATTATTGAGAATGCCCTCATCACTGAAGTCGGCGTTGTGACGAAGGTACAAGAAAAGGACAGCGACGGTAATTTCTCAGAAGAAAAAGACAGCCTTCCCGTGACCTTCTCGCTGACGCCTGAGCAATCACTCAAGCTTGCCTACGCCGAGAGCTACTCAACAAAGGTCCGTCTCCTATTGCGCCGCGACGGAGACCAGGGAAGTGCCAAGACCCAAGAATACTCCGCCAACAACGGAACTCCTGCTCAAGGAGCAAGCTGATGCTGTATCTAGTGACGAACCACGAAGAGACGCGTCAGCAGGTGTTGGCGGCCATTGCGGAAGCAGAAGGGATCGGCGAAGTCCGCACGGTGGCCTCACCTGAGAAGCTGAGAGAATACATAGATCCCGACGTCACATCATGCGTCTTGGTCGACGAGGCATTGGCGCCGCACGTGGCTCTGCCCACGGTTCAAGAGTTTTCCCGTGCCTACCCACTCATCCCGGTCGTCCTGTTGAGCCGGACTCACACGTCCGAGAGTGTTGTCGCAGCAATGGACTCCGGCGCAAGGACCGTCCTGGCTCTTCCGTTGTCACTCGAGGAGATAACAAACCGTCTTCTTCCTGTTCTGGCATGGTCACGTGCAGTTCGGAGCGAAGCGTCAAGCAGAGAAGAGCTCACCACACGTCGCCAGGGCACGATTACCGCCATCGTGGGCGCCAAGGGAGGTGTGGGAACATCGACGATGGCACTCATGGCTGCAGCGCAACTCGCTCAGGGCACCCGCACCTGCTTGGTGGATCTCGATGTCCGCAGCGGCGATCTCGCTGCAATGACAGGTATCTCGGTACGTCGATCTATCGCCGATCTGGCCGACATAGCAGCCGAGGCCAGTACACGAGAAATTACCGAAGTCATGTATCCGCTCCCCGGCGGCATCTCCCTTCTCCCCGCCCCAGAACAGGGTGAAACAGGCGAGGCCCTTACTGAGTCCGCCACACGCCAGATTCTTGCCATGCTGCGCTACCAGTTCGACCATGTGATTCTGGACTGCGGTTGCCGGCTCGACGACGTTCTGGCCATGGGCCTTGACTCTGCCGACCAAGTGCTCATCGTGGCAACGCCCGACGCACCGGCTCTGCGCTCCGTGCGTCGGCTGACTGACGCACTCGACAGACTCGACATATCACTTGGGCGCTCTTTCGGGCTGGTTGTCAATATGACCACGCGGCGACGCGAGATCCAGCCCACCACAGCTGCGAAAATGACAGGAATAGCGTTGGCCACCAGCGTTCCCGACCTCACAGCGCACATCGAGATGGCAGTGAACTCGAACACTCTACTGACCTCGAAAGTCCCCTCGATGGCTAAAGCTGCCCGCTCTCTATCCGACAGCATCTCAAGATACACTGCAGCGCCTCCGGATGCCGCTGTCCATCAAACGACCAGTCCGACCAAGTCGACACGACGACGCTGGCTTCGTCGCACAGAGCGAGGGCAAATCACCGTAGAGTTCCCCATTGTGTTCGCTCTGGCAACAGCCGCAATCTTGATGTGCGTCCAGGCGCTCAGCATCGGGGTGACATACATGTATGCCACGAACGCGGCCAACGAAGCGGCACGTGCTTACGGGACTGGTAAGACTCCAACCCAAGTACAACAGGTCGTCGCACAAAAACTACCTGACACGTACGTTCAAGGATTGAAGATCACCCGTTCTGGCTCCAACAACGTAACCGTCACTCTTCCCATCCCGTCGGTCGTTGACATCACCACTTCCGCCGACGCCGGAATCGTTTGGGAGAAATAATGCGTTCAACAATCATAAACAGCAGCGGCCATCGTATCAGGCGGTGCGGCAAAATACTGTCACGCCGACTACGTCGTGACGAACAGGGGATCCTTGATATAGAGCTCGTGGCGTTCATTCCAATCCTTGTGCTAGTCACGATATTTCTTGTACAAGGGTTCTTCGCAGTATCCACCGTAACGTCGGTGAGTGCAGCGGCTCGAGATAGCGCTCGTGCGGCCATGCTGGGTCGTTCCCCTGAACAGGCGGCACGTGATGCACTTCCTAAATGGGTGCAGCTGGAGTCCGTGTCGGACACATGCAAAGACAAGCACTGCGTCAAAGTAACCGCCCGCGTACCTATCGGTATTCCATCGTTCACGAGCAAGAATGTCACAGTGACAAGAACAGCAGACTTCCCCAAGGGCTGACATGGCACTCCGAGATCGTATTTCCGTCCCGATTTCCAAATCAACTCGAGCCTCCAAAGACAAAGAGGACCTCGTCACGCTCTACAAAGCGCGACTTCTTGACGAAATCAATTTGGAGGAGGTTGCTGAGCTTGAGTTGGCTCAGCAACGTGCACGCCTAGAAAGAGTGCTTTCAAGGCTACTCTCGCTTGAAGGCCCCGTCATGACGCCTCGCGAGCGCTCTTGGCTCATCAAAAGAGTCATCGATGACGCCGTTGGCTTGGGAGTGCTTGAACCTCTGATCGCAGATGAAACGGTCACTGAAATCATGGTCAACGGAATTGACGATGTATTCATTGAACGTTCCGGCCGAATAGAACGGGTGCCAACAAAATTCACGTCGGAAGCCGAGATATACCGGCTTATTGACCGCATCGTGTCATCGGTGAACCGCCGCGTCGACGAATCAAGTCCTATGGTGGACGCCCGTCTGGCAGGAGGCGAGCGTGTTAACGTCATTATCCCTCCATTGGCTCTCGACGGCCCCAGCATCACCATTCGTCGATTTCCTCAACCGTTCCAACTCTCTGACCTCGTCAACCGCAACAGCCTTCCTTCAGAAGCTGCCGAATTTCTTGAGGCACTGGTCACCGCACGTTTCAGCATTCTGGTCTCCGGAGGAACTGGCACAGGAAAAACAACCTTCCTCAATGCCCTTTCCGGGGTGATTTCAGACCATGAACGTATCATCACAATCGAAGACGCCGCGGAGCTCTCGTTGCAACAGCCCCACGTCGTGCGTCTTGAAGCAAGACCGCCCAATATTGAGGGCAAAGGGCAGGTAACTATCCGTGACTTGGTGAAGAATTCACTGCGCATGCGCCCCGATAGAATCATCGTTGGTGAAGTTCGTGGGGGCGAGGCGCTGGACATGCTGCAGGCCATGAATACCGGCCATGAAGGCTCGCTTACAACAGTCCACGCCAATTCGCCGATCGATGCTTTAAGCCGGCTTGAAACACTAGCCACGATGTCCGATGTCACGCTTCCAGTCGACACCATCAGGGATCAAATCAACGGAGCTATTGACATCATAGTACAACTTGAAAGAGATTCTCAAGGTATGCGTCGCGTCAATACAATTGAAGCGGTGGTTTCAGAACATCGTGAACACTATTCGACAACTGCTCTTTTACGCCACGTCAAGAACGACGGAGAACTGGGGGATCATTTTGAGTTCCGCGGACTGCCCGACAACGTAAAACAACGTCTTCAAAGAAGCGGCATCCGTGTCGAAACTTCTGCGAGTTGAGCGAGGGTCTTACAATGATCAATACGCCATTGATTTTCGTTTGCACGTTAGTCACTTTGATGACTGGCTGTTTTGCGGTCATTACTTTAAGTAGCAATACCTCTCGGACCAGCGTGATTGAATATGGTCTAGGTGCGACATCTGACAACAAACGACAGCCACTGAGGGACTTGGCGTTCAAGTACAACAATCTGTTCTTCAATCTACCATTACGTAGACGCCTGTCTCGCGCCGGACTACGATGGAGCGCCCTATCGACTGAGTTAGTTCTTGGAAGTACGATGTTGCTCGTATACCTGGCATGCCGGCAGTTTATTGGGAATATTGCCGGCATGATTATGGCGCTTTCTACTCCGTTATTTTTCTTTCGTTGGCTTCAACGAAAGATACTACAACGTACCGAGCGGTTCGTAGACCAACTTCCCGAGGTGTCTAGAACTCTCTCTAACGGGACGTCCGCTGGCTTGTCAATAGAGAGGGCGCTTGCACTTGCTTCGCAAGAATCGTCGGATCCAGCTCGGACCGAGCTCCAGCAAGTGGTCGCTCAACTATCCTTGGGGCGATCGTTGGAGTACGCCATGAACAGTATGTCTGATCGAATGCCGTCCCGTGAGCTCAACATACTCGTGCGCACCATTGTCATCCAGTCTCGGTCGGGTGGTGCTCTTGTCTCAGCGCTACAGGACATAGCGAGAGCCTTAGAGGATCGAAAGCAGCTCCGTCGAGAAGTGCGTACCGCGATATTGAGTGCCTCCGTGAGCGGATACATCGTTCCTTTCATCGGGATAGCGGCTGTTCTACTGATCAATGCAATGAAGCCTGGGGTTCTTGACGAGATGGCAAGGACAACTTTGGGACAGATTATCCTGCTGTCCTCACTGTTGTGTATTTTCTCGGGAATCATCCTGATGCGTATATTCTCGCGAGTTGAGGTGTGACAATGCTGCCAGTCATCATTGCTTCTTTGTCCTCTTTTTTGGTTCTCATGTCTGCGTACGGCGTTCGCATCATTCGGAGAGAAGGCGCCGAAAAGTATGTTGAGGTCACTGCCGGAAGCGACGTCGACTCGCCTAAAGAAAGACGTCGTCCATTTTATGCTATCATCGACGGCCTTGGATTGCGCGCGCAAAGAACCCTTCGAAGGGTATACGGCGAGAAGCGTCTAGACGCGCTGGGCAAGCGAATCAGGCGTGCAGGTAATCCCGAGAACCTTACTTTGGATCAGTATATTCAAAGAGAATCGGGTTTCATAGTCCTGTCCGCAATCATACTGGTTCTATTTACGGCAGTGGGGAACATTTACTTAGGAGTCGCGTTCGGACTGCTTTTCTCTACCTGGATGCAGATCTGGCTATTCTACGAACTGCGGCGCAGGCGAAGTAGGATAGATCGAGACTTACCAGACTTTCTGGACGTTCTGACCGTCACAGTTCGCTCCGGAACACCATTCCGAAACGCGCTCGAGCGAGTATGTGGGCACTACGCTAGTCCTCTTTCCGATGAAATGATGACTACACTTCGCGAAATACGAATGGGCGTGCCCTTCAGGACGGCATTCCTCAATGTCAAGGACCGATGCGACTCTGACAACTTCGATTCGTTCGTGGTGGCGCTCCTGCAGTCCGAAGAACTCGGTACTCCTATTGCAGATGCACTCCAATCCATAGTAAAAGAGATCAGAAGTGAGCGTGCAGAACAAGTACGTCAAGCCGCCGCGAAGACATCACCGAAGGTCGCTTTCATTGCAACAGTCACAATGATGCCTGGTACTATGATTCTCATGATGGGAGGAATGTATTACGCGTATGGAGATGTGTTTAGCAAGATTTTTAAAGGGTAGATGATGTCAGAGGTGACTTCAGGCGTGTTCAAACAGTCCCATTCTCAGTTGATTCTAAATCGTTCGCTCTCGGGGGCGGTCGGTATGGTCTGTGATGTTCGACTTGGAATACTACTTGCCTGTGAAATCGCATTGTTGACCGCCGAAGCAAATTTCTTTGACATTCTACTGATTCTATTGACGATGGCGATGAGCTGGCTGCCATTGCATCTGTTCTCGAAGTTCCCACAAGCGCTAGTGAATGGATTTTATTTCCCTCTTTCCGATCTCGCGATTAGTGTGATCTTGATATTCTCTCTGCGCGAGAACTACTACGGAATTCAGCATCTTCTATTCGCTTACATTCTGACTTCTGCGCTTTTAGAGGGACTTCTAGTTAACTTATCATACAAAGTTATCTGGTCGAGCGCGGTCATTGTTGCCTTGGCCTTATCGCGCTCTCAGTCACAGACATTGGCGACATCACTTACTGTGTTTGTGGTGCTTTCCTTGGGCGTGGTTTTCGCGATAGTTTTGGGTGATCGTTTACGTAGCCAGTTTGAAGACATTGATAGACTTACTGAAGAAACTATGAGTATTCGAGCAGAAGAACGGGCTCTTGCAGAACGCCTAGTCATTGCTAGAGACTTACATGACTCTCTTGCGAAGAGTGTTCATGGTATTCGTATGTTGGCAGAGACACTGACCGCCGACCTCGAGGAGACTCAGCACCAGGACTCCACTCTAAGTCGCACTCTCTTTGAGTCAGCAGATGAAGCTAGCAGAGAGGCGCGTATTATTCTAGACGGATTGCGCGTCACCAACCATGAGCAAAGTAGCCTATTGGATTGGCTCATCGATCAAGTATATCGTTGGGGTGCTCGCACGGGAGTCGAGGTTGTCTGTTCTCAAACCGGAGGCAATTCCGATCACCAGCCATTTTCTTCAGAGGTTGTATGGCACATCCAACGTATTCTTGGCGAAATACTGACCAACATTGAGAAGCATGCTCACGCAACTACCGTTTTCGTCGATCTTAGCGTCGACTCGACATCATTGACACTAGAGATTCGCGACAACGGCATTGGTTTGTCTTCGGGCTGCGTTCACACTTCCGCTGAGGGTCACTATGGAATTGAAGGGATGTTCGAGCGTGCTCACATCCTCAATGCGACACTGACGATAGATGGCCACTCTGCCGCTGGCGGCGTGCGCACCGCCCTGACGGTGCCTCTCGATTCACTGGATTCCGTTGAAGGAGCAGCATGAAGGTTCTGGTTGTTGATGATAATCCTATTGTGCGCGCAGGTCTTTCGGCGGTATTGGGACGAATGGCAGATGTCAGCGAGATTTTTGAGGCAGAAGACGCCTTCACCGCACTTGAAATGGCTGCGCTTCATTCTCCCGAGGTCATCCTGCTTGATGTCCTTATGCCGCCAGGACGTTCTGGCGTCGATATTCTTCCTGAGCTTCCGCAATCTTCCTCAGTCATTATGCTGACATCTACTCAAGATTCTTCAACGATTCGTCTTGCCTTGGAGAGAGGAGCAAGGGGGTACTTAGTTCACGGTCAGCTCGGCACTAACGAGATCTCTGGGGCTATTGAGACCTGTCGAAATGGTGGGTTAGTTCTGGGGCAGGAAGCTGCCGATGTATTCTTTTGCGACCCACAGAATGAAGAATACAATCCGCTGCTATCAGAACTTTCAGACCGAGAAGCTGAAATTTTGTCGTTGGCTGCGCAGGGTTTAACAAATCAGGAGATCGCCTCTCAGCTATTTCTTTCGGAACGAACGGTAAAAAACTACATCAATGCTACGTACCCCAAGATCGGGGTTCATGACAGGTCTGAGGCGGTCGCCGCCTGGCACAGGGCGGCAACAGGGCGCCGGCAGGGGCGATCGCCCCAAGACAGGGCTGACCAACACCCGTAGTGTTTTCTCTTGACAGGGCATTCGCAGACCGCATCGCATCCTAATGCAGCGTTTCGGGTGCCGCTCAACTCATCACGAAACAGAGAGGTACATCAACATGAACAACAACGCCCTGCTCCGACTCCAGGTCCGCATTCAGACTGCTTGGACGAGGTTGCGTGACAGCGAGCGTGGCCAGGCTGTCGTCGAGTATGTCGGCGTGGCTTTCGTCGTGGTTGCTATTATTGGGATGATCGTCTACGTCATTAGTGGCGACACTGGAAAGGGCATCGGAGAGTCACTTGTTGGCAAGCTCACCAACGCGATTAACAAGGTTGAGTTCGGAAGGAGCGGCGGCAACTGACTTTGGACCTATGAAGAGGTCGTCACTCCACAAGTCGCCTAGGTGTCGTCTGAACGGTATTCTGACGCGCCTAGGCGCATTTGTCTGGTTGCTTTGAAGGGACCCGTCTCGATGCGTCGTCGTGTGTTTTTGTCTGGTGTGGTTCTGGCTGGTGTTGGGTTGCCGGTGCTGGCTGGGTGCAAGGTGCCTGGGTGGTCGGGGCGTCGATCTGGCTCGGCCTCGGCGTCGGCGGGCGGGTCAGCGGGAGCGTCTGCCGTGCCTGCGGCGTCGGGTGCGCCGCAGGGCTGGCAGGAGCTCGACGCTCACGTTATGGGTCATCACCTGGGGTTTCAGGTCTCGCCGCTGGTGCGCCGCGATGCGAAGACCACCGTGCTGGCCCTGAAGCTGACTCGTGCCAAGGACGACCCCGCAGTCAAGGACATCGCTGAGTCCTCCACTGACGGGGACAGCAATGTCTTTGAAGGGTCCCGGCCTTTGTCTCGCCTCGGCGGCTACAAGGCCTTTGAGCCGGCTGCGGGTGGGGTGCGTCTGCTGGATCTGTCCACTAACAGGGTGTGGGTAGCCACCACCGGTGTGGAGAACAAGGTCAAGGACAACTACAACAAGCTGTCGCTCAAGCCAGGTGAGTCCACCAGCTGCTTCGTGCTCTTCGGTCCCGTGGACGCCAAGGAGGTCACCGTCTTCGTCCCCCAGGCCGGATTCGTCACCGTCAACGTCCTCGACAGCAGCGCCGCAGCAGCCTCCGGCATCGACTTCAAGGCCATGGACAAGGCCTTCAAGAATGTCGACAACCTTAACTACAACCAATACAAGACCGCACCCAACCCAGCCCTGGCCTCCCCAGTAGCCATTGAGCGCTATACCAAGGCCCTGGACGACTCCACCAGCACCCACACCGGCAGCAAGGACATCACCGTCAGCAGGTGATCAGGCGCGATAACCTCCATGAGATGACGGACGGTCGCTGGGGTTGCTTGGGTCTAGACTGAAAGACGGCTCATAAAGTACTACTTATTTTTTGACGGAGGACCAGCATGTCAGCTGAAGCAAACGTCGGTGTGGTCGGCCTTGCCGCAATGGGCGGCAGTCTCGCACGCAATCTCGCACACCACGGCAACAAGGTCGCCGTGTTCAACCGCTCCTACGGCCGTACCGAAAAGCTCATGAACGAGCACGGCACCGAAGGCGAGTTCTTCCCGGCGAAAACCCTCGAGGAGTTCGTCGACAGCCTTGTCAAGCCACGCACCGCCATCATCATGGTCAAGGCAGGCGAGCCGACCGACGCCATGATCAACGCGCTCGCCGATCTTATGGAACCGGGTGACATCATCGTCGACGCAGGCAACGCGTACTTCCCGGATACCATTCGCCGTGAGAAGGAGATCAGCGCCCGTGGCCTGCACTTCGTCGGCTGTGGTGTTTCCGGCGGTGAGGAAGGCGCCCTGCTCGGCCCCTCCATGATGCCGGGCGGCTCCGAAGA
>ERZ773013.1547-NODE-1547-length-13516-cov-4.680113_pt1 | contig 13516 bp, 15 predicted proteins | sample MGYA00511670_ERZ773013 | MGnify/ENA primary metagenome ERZ773013 (study PRJEB29015, sample SAMEA2738120) | human oral metagenome | biome: human oral; feature: human-associated habitat; material: saliva | place: China | collected 2257 ...
CGCCGTGAGCCCTGCCGCGACCACGGCGCCAGCGCCGCGCGCGCTCACTTCGACCTCGTCTCAGCGCGGTTCTGCTCCGGCGCGCGGCCGCGCTCCGCGTCGTGCGACTGGACATCGGATGCCCTTCTCGCGCGCTCCGCCCTGTCCTTGAGGGGCTCCCTGTCGCGGTCCGCGGCGCGGGACCTGTCGTCCCGCCCCTGCTCCTGGCGTATCCGCTCCGCCGCCCTGCTCGCCGCTTCCTTTGTGTCGGTGACGAGCTGGTCGAAGGCGTACGCCACCGCCGGGGCGTCCGCCGTCTTGAAGACGAGCCAGGGCGTGCCGCCGTCCTCCGTCATCCCGTGCCATATGTCGTTGGCGGCAAGCTTGGCGTCCACCGCCGAGATTATCCTCTGGCCATCCTCGAGCGCGGCGAACTCGGACATGTCGAGACGGGCGAACCTCGCGTCGGTCCGTGCCGCCTGCGGGGCTCCGCCAGATGGCCCGGGCTTCGCGCCTATGGCGTCCCTGGCGTTCTCCAGAGCGGCCTCGAGGCGCCCCATCGCGTCCTCGACGGCGCGCTGCCCCGCAGCCCCGCCGCCGCGGCGGTACCCCTCCATGCCGAGTCGGAGCGCCCAGTCGAATATCTGCTGGCCGGCGTCGTCGCCGAAGTCGTCTGCCATGTCCCCTCCATGGCGGGCGGCTCGTGGACGGGCCGGCTCGCGCGGCCTGTCTCTCTCGTCGTATGCTGGGTGCCGGTTGCGGCCCGCCGCCTACGATTCAATGCGAGGCGGCTGTCCGTATGGGCCGCGTTGTCCGCGGTGGCCGTGGTAGCCTGTAGGCTGCCGCCATCCGCTTGGCGGTGCAATCTTTGTGCTGACAATGTACTCAGGCATCTTCGCGTAGCGCTGACAACCGTGCGTGAAGCGCTAGGCGCCCAGCCCTGGAGGCGGAACATGAAGCTTACGAATGCCGAGCTCGACGAGATTCTGGACACCGCCGGGCTGAGGATGAACCAGCCGTACAACCCAAGGGGTTCGTACCGCAAGGACGAGTACATCTTCACGGCCTGCAAGCGCTGCGGCACCGAGGCGCACTACCGGCTGAAGTACATCCTCGACAAGAACGCCTCCTGCGAGCCGGTCTGCAGGGCATGCTACTGGCTCGGCTGGTACTCCGGCGCGCACGCGCTCTACGACAGCGCGGTGCGCCGCCTGATTGAGGCGGGCGCCACGCGGCGCGAGCTCATAGAGCAGGGCGTGATCGGCAGGCCGCAGGGCCTGGGCTGGGAACGTGCCTCGCAGCTCGCCCGGGCGCATGGCTACGACCTCGTGGACCTGATCGAGGGCGACCGGCCCGGCGACGACGTGATGGTCGTCCGCTGCAGGGCATGCGGCCACCAGACCGCTGAGCGCCCCGGCGACGTGGAGTTCGGCTGCAGCTGCGGGGGGACTGGCCCCGGCGTCCAGTACGGCCAAGAGGCCAAGGTGCCCGAGACCCCGCTCTCGCAGAGGAAGGTGGCTCCGAGGACCCCTGGGGCCGCGAGCATGCTCTCGCAGGCAAGGAGGCATGCTGAGAATCCGCCCGCATACGGCCCAGCTGAGCTGGAGGGCAAGACGGTCGCAGACTTCCCCGAGCTTCTCGAGGCGTGGGACGAGGACGTACCTCCCGAGCAGGTCCCGGTAACCGGGTGGGGCCTGGCGCACTTCAGGTGCCCGAACGGCCATCACCCCAACCAGACCCCCTACAGCTACCTCACGGACGGCTGCATGGTCTGCAGGGGCCTCCGCACGAAGTCATCGCCGGACCAGAGCTACCTTCGGGACACGAACCCAGAGCTCTCGGAGGAGTGGCTCGAGGCGATGGACGGCCTCAAGTTCACACCGGAAAACGTGAAGAGCGGAAGCAGGCGCAAGGTCCGCTGGCGCTGCATCGCCTGCGGTCACGAGTGGTGCGACACCGTCCGTAATAGGGAGCTCCGCATGAACAACCGCTGCCCCTCGTGCGGAAAGGTTATGGGGTCCCTCGCGTGGCAGTACCCCGCCGTCGCAAGGTGCTGGAGCCCGAAGAACCCCGTAAGCCCCTGGAACATCAAGCCCCACTCGCAGCTGGACTTCAAGCCGGAATGGGTGTGTCCCGACAACCCGGAGCACACCTGGAGCTCGACGGTGGCGACGATGATAAAGAGGGGCGGGAAGTGCCCCTACTGCGGAGAATAGGCCACGGGGCGTTCTCGGCCCAACACCAGCGATTGCGATGTGCCCAACGAAACAACGTGCGACACCAAGACCTCCCTGGACTCGGCGAGCTCCGACGTTTGTCACCTGAACTCGCTGAGGCCTGAAGGCCGGCCCCTGGGGACATTTCGCACTGAGCGGTCCGTTCCAGAGGGCCCATGATGCCCCAGTCTTCTGTCTGGCCCCGAGAGCGTCACGTCGGCGCACGTCGCGGCGATTCGAGAGACTATCGCAGCCGCAGTCTCCGCCTCGCCGGTCGACGCGAGCCTTGCCCTCAGCTGTCCCAGCGTGTACTGCGACGTGATGACGGTCGGCCTCATTCCCTCGTATCTCGCGTTGACGATGGTGAACAGCGTCATGAGCGACCACCTCGAGCTCGACTCCTTGCCCAGGTCGTCGAGGACGAGCATCTCGCACGAGGCGTACCTCTCGAGCGCCCTCCTGCTCGAGCCTCCTCCGTCGAAGGTCTCCCTGATGTTCGAGAAGATCGCGATAGCGGAGGTGAAGACGGTCCTCAGGCCACGGTCCGAGGCGGCGATCGCGACCGCCGCGGCGTTGTGGGTCTTCCCCGTGCCGACCGGACCGTGGATGAAGAGCCCGTCAGAGGTGGACCCGGCGATCGCGTCCGCATAGGCGATGCACTGGGCCTCGGTCGGCGCCGCACGGCGGAACCTGAGCGGGATGCCCGACCTATCGAGCCTTCTCTCCCTCTCCACCGCCCTCTCTTCCAGGATCCTCTGCTCCTCCTCCATCCTCTCGTGCACGGACCCGTCGCATTCGCAGGGCTCGTGCGACACCCAGGAGATGCTGCCGAAGACGGGGATTCCGAGCGGTCGGAGCGGCCTCCCGCAGTGCGCGCACCTCACGGGAGGCGGTGCCTCCCGTGCGAAGCCCCGTGCAATCGCCTCCTCGGGCGTCATGAGTACCTGCGGGCGCGTCTCCCTTCCGTCATGTCCCGTGTCCGCGTGGAAATCGCCTATCGAGCCCACGATGCCCGCCCCCTCTAGGAACTCTCCTATGAGATTCGTTCTAATCGTCTTTTCTATCTATATAGGGGCGGACATTCTGTCCGCCGTCATGGCCAGGATGTCCGGTGTCACGGACAAATTGCCCGCCCCCAGGCGCCCTCACGGACAAATTGTCCGCGTCGGCCCCGCGCTCCACGAGCTGGATCGCATCCCTGACTGCCTCCCTGCGCAGGACGAACGCCCTGCCCCTCGCGCACTGCGCGGGGCAGTCCGCCTCGGCTATGAGGCCCCTCGAGAGGAGGCTCCCGAGGGACCTTCTGACCTGCCTCTCTGACATGTTCAGGAACTCCGCGCAGCTCTCGGCCGACTCGAAGTAGGCGCCGGTCTCCTCCTGGCAGAAGCTGAAGACCCTGGCGTAGACGAGGAGGTCGGACCCACGAAGCCCCAGCCCCTCCGTCATGAACCGATACACCGTGGCGAACTCGCCGGCCGAGTGCCCCCGCATCACGCTTGGCCCGTCTGCTTCTTCGCGGCATCGCGTACGAGCTGAGAGTTCGACTCTAGCCAGTCCATGAGGTCCTCGCGGTGTATGAAGCAGTTCCTCTGCTGCCCGAACAGGATGCGGAAGGGGAGCGGGTCCTCCTCGCGGTGCGCCAGCTCCCTGATCGTCCTCTCGCTGATGTGCAGGAGGCGGGACACCTCCTCGACGGAGTAGTACTCCTTGTAGAGTACGGCGCTGCGGCTGCCTTTGATTCCACGCGAGCTTGTGGTCTGTCTCATCTCTGATCAGCTCCATTCGAGACGCCGCGCGAGACCGACCGCAGACGGGAACCGGGCCTATTTGCCATCCATGCCGAGCCAGCAGGACATCCTGCTGTCCCTGCCGAGCGTCCTCATGAGCTCCGTCCTGTCGATGCGCCACTGGTTGCCGACTTTGACGGCGGGAATCTTGCGGTCTATGCAAAGACGCCTGACCGTCCTGGCGGAGACCCTGAGGATCCTCGCCGCCTCGTCCGCCGATATCATGTCCAGGTTGCTTCCGTTTTCCCGACGAATCATCCGAACCCCCTTGCCCCTACTAGACAGCGAGGATACGAGGTGACGGCACTCCTCTTCAGGACGGGCCCGCGGCCAACCTTCCGTAAGCTTCCACAACGGCGGCCTGCGCACAAAACGCACGACGCCGCTCCCAAAGGCGGCGTCATTGGTCCAGCATCCCGACCAGCTGGGCGATCTTCCTCGGCGAGTAGTACCAGTTGTGGCCGAACTTCTTTGCTGGGATCTGCCCGTTATGGACCATGCGCAGGACCTGGCGCTCGCACAGCCCCAGGTACCGCGAGACCTCCTGCGTGCTGAGCGGTCGGTTCATCTGGGAGAGGTCTGGTGTCTGCTCTTCCTGCATGCGTGTCGCCTTCCCTCATCTGGTGTCACCTCCCATCCTCCGATGGAGCGTGACGCCCTTGGGTTACCTGACGGTTCGCATGCTATCCGCTGGTGTCGGCACCTCTGGCCGCGTTGGCCGGCCTGTCCCCACTGTCCGTATCGGCCGCAATGGCCCGGAGTTCCCCCAGGGCGCCACGATTCCTACACATGCGCCCAACTCCGAGGATACCCAAGGCCGGCTGAAAGTTCGTATGCTGCGAGCATAGTCGCGGACATTTGTCGACAGGGGAGCACCCTAGCGAAACCGAGGGGCCGAAGAATGGGCGGATTCCACGTGTGCAGGCCAGCGGGAGAGGTTTCTAGGGCAGACGAATCGGCACATTACTGATGCGATGATCTTGCACGAAGACGCGTACCGTGACCGTTCACCGAACAGTTTCTCACGGCGGGAGAAAAGACAAAAATGGACTTCAAAAGAAACGAGGGACGCGGTTTGCAGTACGTAAATAGTACGTCAAATAGTACGTATAAGAAAAAAAGGTCAGAGACCTAAGCCTCTGACCTGCAGTTTCGTGGTCGGGTGGACTGGATTCGAACCAGCGACCCCTTGACCCCCAGTCAAGTGCGCTACCAAACTGCGCCACCACCCGATGTGCATCTTCATTGCACGATTTAGTACCTTATCATCTGGGCATAAAATGAGCAAGTAAGAATCAACATTTCTTTTCTAAAGAAAACAAATGAAGCAGGTGCCATGGACAACTTCTTTCAGCGCGTTTTTGATATTGTCAAACAGATTCCTGAAGGCAGAGTCACCACATACGGTCAGATCGCCCGTATGATCGGTGAGCCCCGCAAGGCTCGTTATGTGGGCTTTGCCATGCACCAAAGCCCCGGTGTGGCCGGAGGAGTTCCTTGCCACCGTGTGGTATTCAAAGACGGGTCCCTTGCTCCCGGCTTTGCCTTCGGTGGACCTGACGCACAAAGAGCCCTTCTTAAGAAAGAAGGTATTACGTTTCTGCCTGATGGTCGCGTTGATATGAAGATATGCAGATGGGAAGTCTAGCTGGGAAGTCTGACAAGAAGACGAATTGTGAAATTCAAGACATAAAGCAACTATACAGAAAGCACTTTCAGCCTCTACAACGTTCTTAATAGTTTTTGCACGCTGTTGTATACTCATAATGCGTTTGTGGTTTTGGCAAAATAGCTTAATCGAAAGGCAATATATGAGCCGTGTTTCTCGTAGAGAAGATGCTTTTTACAGTATGTTCTCTGAGTTTAGTGTTTTGACCGTTTCAGCTGCAAAACTGTTTGTTTCGTTTATTGAAAACTATCCTGATCATGAAGATCTTGCCGCGCAAATTACAAATTACGAGTCGCTCTGTGACGATCAGGTAGGAAAGATTATTTCCACTCTCAACACCTCTTTTATCACGCCTTTTGATCGTGAAGATATCTCTGAGCTTGCCCTTCTTATGGATGATATTGTGGATGGCATTGAAAGTGTCACAACTCACATTGATATGTACGACATTGCCGAAATGCGTCCAGAAGCAGGTCAGATGGCACACCTTATTTTATTTGCTTCTGAGGAACTTCAAAAAGCATTTGAGCATCTACCTGATTACCATAAGGATGATTCCGTTATTGAGCATACACGTGCAACTAACGAGTATGAGGATCAAGGTGATGCTGTCTATCGCAATGCCCTGAGCACAATTTTTAGAAATGTCACCGATCCCATTGAGGTTATTAAGTGGAAGAGCCTGATGGATAGACTTGAGTCCACGCTTGATTCCACTAAGGATGTTGCAAATGCCGTACAGAATGTCATCGTGAAAAATGGGTAGTATTCTGCTTGTTGCAGTTCTTCTCGCTGCAGTCATTTTTGAGTTTATTAATGGCTTTCACGATACCGCAAATGCCATTGCGACTACGGTATATACCAAGGCACTGCCTTTACGTGTTGCCATTTTGATGTCGGCAACCATGAACTTCATTGGCGCTTTAATGAGTGAAAAAGTTGCCATGACCATTGCATCTGGTCTTGTTGATATTCAGCTGCAGCTCTATGTTGTCTTTGCTGCATTGGCCGGAGCCATTATTTGGGATTTATTTACCTGGTGGGTTTCAATTCCAAGTTCGTCTTCGCATGCTTTGATTGGGAGCCTTATTGGTGCAACCATCGTATTTACCGGAACTACCAATCACATTATGTGGGAAGGTGTTCTGAAGAAGGTTGTTATCCCACTGTTTACTTCTCCGCTTATTGGCATGGCTTTGGGTTACTTCATCATGAAGCTGGTCTTTGAGCTCTTTGCAAACTGGTCACCTAAAAAAGCGCATGGTCTGTTTCATCGTCTTCAGGTTCTTTCAGCTGCATTTATGGCGTATAGCCACGGAAACAATGATGCGCAGAAGACCATGGGTATCATCACACTTGCACTGGTGACAGCCGGCCTTCATGACCCCTCAATGGGAATTCCTCTGTGGGTCAAGCTGCTCTGTGCAACTACCATGGCGCTCGGTACCTCTATCGGAGGCAGTCGCATCATGCGCACCGTTGGCGACGGAGTAACCAAGCTTACTCCGGTTATTGGCTTTGTTGCCGAAGCAAGCTCCACGGTTGCTATCGAACTCATGACAGCCATAGGCGCACCCGTTTCTACCACGCAGGTCATTACCACCTCCATCATGGGCGCCGGATCTGCTCGGCGTCGTAGCTCTGTTCGTTGGGGCGTGGCTCGTAAAATTATTGCCGCTTGGTTTGTTACGTTGCCGGCAACCATGGCGCTTGGTGGTTTGATTGCTTTCTTGATCAGCTTTGTTTTGGCATAGCAGTTCTACGAATACTCAATTTTATACTTGTGAAGCTAAGATCCTGCAAAAGGTGGTCTTGTGGACTTATAAATCCTGCCTAAAGCAAACAATTAAGCTCAGTTAGTAGCTTTGCTTTCATTTGTTTAAGCTTTTCTGGAGAAGGACGAGTAGAGTCGTCATACATCTTTTCCACTGGATACCACCAGACAGGACCTTTGCCGTTATGACCGTATTTTCCTAGGTCGCCGGCTACTCTGGGGAAGAGATGCCAGTGAAGATGATAGTCGCCGTTGCCAAGTAGCTCGTAGTTCATTTTCTCGCATGGGAACGCACGCGATACAGCTTCTCCAACAAGTGACATCTCTTTGAGAAAGTTAAGCTTGAAGTCAGCATCTAACTCATGTAGTTCTGTAGCATGCTGTTTGCAGAGGAAGATTGTATAACCCTTGAAATGTTGATTATCTCCCAGGACAACGTAGCCTGTTTCTAATTCTTTAACAAAATAAGGATTGTTGCCTGCTTTGATCATTTGGATCCGGTCGCAAATCAAGCACATAGGGTTTCTCGTCTCCTTACAATCTATATAGTACAACGTAATATTTCATGGTTTAAAAATTGAGAAAAGAATAAATGACATTTTACATACAATTTATTCTCCCTTATATTCCAGCAGAAAATCACAACAATCACCACCATGTCCTATGGTTTTTGTACGACCCCAGATGAGATTTGGGTGCAGGTTGCTATATCCTGCGTCATCACTATCGCAGTATGCAGAAGTTATTTCTGGACAGCCATACCGTTTGCATATCTCGAAATATGGACATCTGACAATATTGATTCGAGCTTCATTGTAATGGCTTTCTGGAAGCTCATAGACAAATCCTGCGTTTGGTTGACAGCTTTTCTTAACACCTGCCACAAAAAGGTAAGGAAATTTCCGAGCCAGGCCAAACGTTTTAATGGCCCTCTGGAAAAAAGGCACTCTTTTAGCAGCGAGTCGTTGAAAATATTCGCGGATATACCAGACGGCCTTTTCTTGAGAAATGTCCTCTGCCCTCATGGCTTCGTATACAGCAATTCCAGGATAGATGCGCTTATATGAATGAGACCGGAGTTCTTTGGAATCCGACGAGTTTTCTGCGCGTAGAGCTTCATATCGTTTTTGTGCTGACCGTGCGATTTGGGCTGCTTTGACTTTGCCGACATCTTCGGAAACGATCCTGCAGGTTTCTTTGATAAGTCGTTGTACCCTCATACGCACCTCACCATTTTGTTGAAATGTTTTGATGTTCAAAAGACTGAGTTAAAGCTGCATCTAGTATTTTACGCTCTTAACCTTTGGCATAAAAGCGCAAGACGTGGCGAATCAAAAATACTTGGCTACATAAACCTCAAAAGTAAGACCCTAAAGCTAAACTGAATATGTACCATATTCATGGTGAGTACAAAGCAATCAGAAGAGAGCGAGTTATGGCTGACAACAATTCAATCAGTTGGGCAAACGAGAGCGTTTTCTACCAAATTTATCCCATTGGGTTTTGCGGTGCACCACGCGAGAATGACGGTGTGCTTGAACATAGAATTCTCAAGGTCGTTGACTGGATACCCCATCTGACGAGGCTTGGCTGCAATGCCGTGTACTTCTCGCCCGTATTTGAGTCGGATAGGCATGGTTACGATACGCGTGATTATCAAAAAATCGATGTGCGCTTGGGGACGAACGAGGACTTTGCCAACGTGTGCGCAGCACTTCACGAAGCAGGTATTCGTGTGGTGCTTGACGGTGTGTTTAATCATGTTGGCCGCGGCTTTTGGGCATTTCAGGACGTGCTGGAAAAGCGAGAGCAATCCCGTTATAAAGACTGGTTTTTTATAAACTTTGGTGGCAACGATGCCTATGGGGACAGCCTGTGGTATGAGGGCTGGGAAGGTCACTATGACCTGGTAAAACTAAATCTGCACAATCCTGAGGTGGTACAGCATCTCTTTGAGTCCATCCGGCTATGGACTGAGCAATTTGACATCGATGGGCTCCGTCTTGATGTGGCATATCTGCTTGATGAGGGCTTTTTGCGACAGCTGCGTTCGTTTTGTGACAGCCTGAAACCTGATTTCTTGTTGCTTGGAGAGATCCTCGGTGGAGACTACAAGCGTATCGTCAATCCCGACATGCTTGAGAGCTGCACAAACTACGAATGTCAAAAGGGACTGTATTCCAGCTTTAATGACCTTAACCTGTTTGAAATTAACTACTCCCTCAACCGGCAGTTTGGTGAGGGCGGCATATATCAAAACACACATCTTTTGTCGTTTACTGACAATCACGACGTTACGCGCGTCGCAACGGTACTCAAAGATAAACGTCACCTGCCGGCACTCTATGGAATTCTCTTTGGCATGCCGGGCATTCCCTGTGTGTATTATGGCAGCGAGTGGGGTGCTATAGGCGATAAGCACGACGGAGATGACGCGCTGCGAATGAGCTATCCCGAGCCTGAATGGAATGAGCTTACCGCGCTGATTTCGCGGCTCGCAGAGCTTCATCGCAAACAAAAAGCGCTTCAATATGGTGGTTATCGACAGGTCTTTCTTACCAACCGACAGTTGGTTTTTGAGCGTGCGTGTGATGGCGAGAAAATCTGGGTTGCCGTCAACGCTGACGAATGCGACTTTGACGTACCACTTAATGGGGGAGCGGCGCAAGAGTTACTTACGGGAGAGTCTGCTGACCTGTCAGGTACTGTGAAGTTGCCGGCATTTAGCCTTTCGTACTGGAAGCTTGGAATTCCGCTGGATGTTACCACTCCACTGCCGAATGAAGAGCCTTTAGAGGCTAGCTTTGACGCAGAAACTCCAACGCACTGAGAAGCGATGGTTCAATACGCCAGGCAAGTGCACGCACCTCATCGCTTGGCTGCTTTAAGTCCGGAATGCAGATAACAGGGATGCCCGCTGCATGAGCAGCGCGAACGCCAGCTTCGGAGTCTTCAAACACGACGCATTCACTGGGCTTCTCGCCAAGCTTTGACGCAGCTTTCAAAAAGATATCGGGAGCGGGTTTGCCGCGTTTGACTTCATGACTGAAAGTGAGTTCATTAAAAAAATCACGCAGACGATTGTTTGTCAGGATGATCTCCGCACGAGGAACTTTGCTTGAAGTGGCAAGGGCGAGTTTTAATCCCTGGTCTTTAAGGTAGGAAAGGATTTCTTGAGCTCCGGGTTTTGCAACGATCTCTCCCGCTCGCTCAAACTCCAACCGGTGAAGCTCATCAGCCAGCTCTTGTTCGGCCCAAGGCAGCCCATAGCGTTCTTTCAGATAATGAATGCTGGGCTCGGCCGGCTGTCCGCAACAATGTGTTGCGTATTCCTGCTTTGTAAGTTTGACATCAGCTTCGGCAAGCAAGTCACGAAAGATGGCATACGAGACGATCTCACTGTCGGTAAGCAGGCCGTCCATATCAAAGATAAAAGCATTTTTGTTCATAAGTGCCATCCTTTGCTTCAACGGTGCGTTCAAAAGAACTGAGCTGGGGCATTTTTCGCAGAGCTTATCGGAGACGTTTTCCCTCGATGTACTTGTTTTGCCAGCGAAGTTCAGCCTCACTGGGCTTGACATTCCATTCCGAAAAACCGTTGTAGCGCGAAGTTACAAGATCATCTGCCATCTCAAGGATAATATCCGCAAGTTCAAGGTTTTTAGTCCAGCGTGTGTCAATGCGATTGAAGCCGACGATTGAGCCTATAAGATTGCCCGTGACCGCTCCGGTGGAATCGCTGTCGCCACCATGATTGACTGCCGTGCGCACCGCCGCATCAAAGTCGTCGAGGTGTCTGCATGCGCAGTACACGGCAATCGCAATGGTCTCTTCACCCACCCATCCTTCTCCGAGCGAGAGTACGGCATCCAAGTCCTTCTCGCCAGATTCAGCAAGGTCAATGGCTTGTTTTAGTAAGGCTATCTGCACTTCAACATCCTCTTTGAACTCGGAAAACTTTTCTTTAAGCATTGCGTAGCACGCGAGAAGTGCTTCTTTGAAGTCATCTTTTGTGACCTGCGGGTTGTCTCGATGGGTAAACGTCGAAACAAGAAAAGCAAGTACTGCGGCAGAGATAAAGCCAAGCGGATGTGTATGGGTGATGGCGGCTGCTTCGGCGGCGTTTTGGGCAGCCTGAGCTGGATCTTCATTGAAAATTCCCAAAGGAGCCACACGCATGACTCCGCCGCAGCCCTTGCTGTTGTTAATGACGTTATCAAGACTTCCGAGCGCTCCATTAGCAAGAGCGGTCAGACAGGTGCGACCGGGAGCTCGCCACGCATGGAGTTCAGGAACTTCAAGCAGCCAAGAGGGAAGAGGGGTGTTGGTATAGGCGGGCACTTGCGTATGGAGCCAATCAAGATAAGCGTCTCTGATATATGTACTGGGAGCAGCGGAAATCCCACGATAGAGTGCTCTGGTATAGCCAAAGAGCAGGCCGTTAGCCGTGAAAAGCGTCATTTGCGTATCGTCGCTGATGAGAGCCTTGCCTGTTGCGACATCAAGGTCAAATTCCTGGATACCCGCGGCACCATAGTGCTTGAATATATCTTCTGTGGCGAGAAACTCTACGGGCACGCCAAGCGCGTCTCCAACGGCTCCGCCCAAAAGGCAGCCTTGGGCTGCATCAGCAAAGATCTGTTTATCCACACTCATACTCCCATTGCTCGAAACCACCATGGCTATATCGTTACCGTATCTCAATAGCGTAAGTCTACCTTAGGCTGTTAAGTCCGTAAGCGGAACGACATAGATACCGTCTGAAGTCTGATAAGTCATTTCCGATATACCGACAATAACGGCCATGAATTCAGGCTCTCGTATGCGGGCTTTTTTGTTTTTCGTCAGCTTTGCACGCAGCCGGTTTAGATTTTCCGTTGCTTCAGAAACCTTAGCTTGGCTGGATTTGATTTCCAAAGCTGCCCAACGACCGTCAGTAAGCTCGATGATTACATCTACCTCAAGGCCTGAATCATCGTGATAATACCGAATGGGCTCTCTTCCAATCTTTGGTAACGTTCTTGCATATACCAGCAGGTCTCTCATGCAAAGATTCTCAAGAGCCAATCCAAAGGTTTGCCAGTCGTGCAAAAGAGCCTCGGGATCCATCCCCAACGAGCTCATAGCAATTGACGGATCTGCAAAGTAACGTTTTTCACCCATTCGAAATCGTTTTGGAGAACGGGCGGGAGGAACCCATCCTTTTATTGAGTCTATGAGGTAAAGAGATTTTAACGAGTCAATATAGTTTGCGATGGTTCTATCGGTAATCAGAAGATCAATCGTCTCTTCAAATCCGTACATATCATTTTTAATTGTTTTATATGTGACGGCTTGGGTAAGATTTCGTGCAAGAGATGAGATGATTTTCTCGGCAATCTCCGGATTCCTTCCAAGTTTCACCATGCTTTGTTCAATTGAAGCTCGCAGGTAATTATCGCTTATGATTTGAGCGTCAACCACATCCATTTTTCGAACTTCCGGCCAGCCTCCCTTGCAGACTGCTTCTAAAAGAGTATCCGTAGTTGTTTTATGAGAATGGACAGTAAATTCTCCTTTGAATAATCCTGAAAGCGAAACTCGACCAGTTGAGATTCCCAGCTCGGATAACGTCATAGGAGACATACGGATACGACCGATGCGACCCGCTCCTGAGTGTTCAATTCTGTCAAGCGACGGTGTGGAAGAACCGGTGAGTATCCACTGACCTTTTTGACCGTCGGCATTGTCGACTTCATGGCGTACGTAGTTCCAAAGTTTGGGAACACGTTGCCACTCATCAAGCACTCTTGGAGTTTCTCCCTTAAGCACCGCAAGAGGAGCATCCTCTGCTAAAGCAAGGTTTTCGTCTCTGTCAATGTATATAATGCTTTTTGCATGTTTGCGAGAAGACCATGTTTTACCACACCATTTAGTACCCGTTACTTCTACAGCACCAAATATGCGTAAGTATTGTTCAATTTGTGCATCAACAATTCGCGGGATGTAGTGTTTGGGAGCAATGGGCGAGTTTTGGCTCTGAGACATATTCGGCCTCCTTTTGTCAATAAATAGTATAGTGCTATTTCCATTTTCCAAATATTTCATTTCT
>ERZ773013.1559-NODE-1559-length-13413-cov-55.486899_pt1 | contig 13413 bp, 14 predicted proteins | sample MGYA00511670_ERZ773013 | MGnify/ENA primary metagenome ERZ773013 (study PRJEB29015, sample SAMEA2738120) | human oral metagenome | biome: human oral; feature: human-associated habitat; material: saliva | place: China | collected 2257 ...
ATTAAGCACCTTTTGAAAAGCATCTCAGTAACACGCTGATATCAAATAACTTATGCAGGTATAAAAATTACAGGCTTTCTGGCTCTTTACCTGACTTTTATTTATCTATTTTGTAATTATATTTCAAGATAGCAAACATTAATATTTAAAGTTCAGACATCAATGGTTAAGTTTAAAAACCAGTATTACTTCCTGTATCAATGAATGATATTCTTCCTCCTTTAGCACACATACAGAATGACTGTTCCGTCAGCTTTTTCATCCCATTGATACTGTCTTTCTTTGTTGTTTGCTGCCAGCCTTGTTGCTGGGGAAGACAAGGATGATTCGGAGAACTACATTTGCAAACTCCAAGACTTGGGATATTATTTAAACCAATTTTATCTTCCTCATTCGCTACCAATGCTCCCGAAATACTTCGGAAACTTTGACTAAGAACCGTCAACTTAGCTTGCCCAGTTCCTAAAGTACAACACATTGAAGCACCACCAGTTACGATTTTTACCATTCTACTTTATTATAGGTTTTGTATCCTTCTTCTAATCTTCTGTTAATTTTATCATTATTTGAATTTATTATTCTCTCACCTTATTTATTTCCTTTGATATAACTTTACCAGTAAGAGCATTTATTTTTATAGAAAATACTTCTGTACTATCAGATCTCCATGTAATATACCAAATTGGAAGATTAACTTCTTCATCAATATAACGATTCACTTCAACATCTTTATCAAACAAATTCAACTTTAGTTCTTCCGTTATAAATCTTTCAACTTTCTCCCATGGATAGTTTTTATAAGGAAAATCTTTGTCTATCGTTTCTATTAAATAGCCATCTTCATTGTATAGCTTCCAAATACCAATACTAAATTTATTATAATAGTATTGTCCGATTTTTTTGAGTGTCTTAGTTTTATTATAGAATTCTTTGTATGAACCGTATAATTCGTTATCTTTCCTTGCATATTCAACAAACTCAGCCCCATTATCTCCTCCAAACTGACGTACTTTCCCTCGTAAATAATCTTCAAAAACATACTCACTTCCTTGTCTTTGTGTGTAATATGTCCATGAATCAAATTTCTCGGTTGTTCTTTCTATTTTCTTATTCTTTTTAAAATCATTGCTACCTGTGTTCTGTGCTTTGCAACTGCTTATTATCATAAGCATTGCCAGTGAAATCATTATTTGTCTTACCATCTATTTATTACCTTTTCGTTATTGTCTGCTCTATTTTTGTTTTTTCCCTTTTTCTGTGCTACTATCGGTAAGTTCTTATGAAGAATATCCCATTGGAACTGCATGTAGCCACTACCGGTATTGGGGTTTCATACACATCTGAATAATCCATATGTACAGGTTGAATCATCAAGTCCTAAAGGCAGCACTGTTATTTTCTTGAAACAACTTCTTTACAATAAGATGCAGTGAACTTTTCCGTTCTATTTCTCTATTTCTCCTTCTACTTGATTAATTATCTTGCCAGTATCAGCATTTATTTTAATTGTATAAACCTTAATGCCAACTTGCCACCGAATTCGCCATATAGGGATTTTACTATGTTTGCTCACATAACGATGGATAACGACTTTCTTATCAAATAAATCCAGTTTCAATTCTTCTTTGACAAACTTCTCCACCTTTTCCCATGGGTAGTTCTTATAAGGGGCATCTTGGTCGTATTCATCTATTAAATAACCATTCTCATCATACTCTTTCCAAATACCACAATCAAAATCATTATAATAATATTTTCCTACTAATTTAAGAGTTGCTGTTCTATTGTAATACTCCTTATAAGTACCAAACAAATCTTTCTCTTTTTTAGAATATTCTATATAATTAGAGCCATTGTTGCCCCCAAACTGCCTTACCTTACCTCGCAAGTAATGCTCAAATTGATATTCAAGTCCTTGCCTTTCCATATAATAGGTAGATGTATCAAATCTCTCGGTTGTTCTTTCCAAAGTTTTGTTCTGTTTGATATTATTATTACCTTGTGCCTTACAGCTACTTATTACCACAAGTAATGTAAGTAATGTAATTATTCGTCTTATCATTTTTATAATTTTATTAGCAGTTCATTGATACTGTCTTTCTGTGTTGTTTGTTGCCATCCTTGTGGCTGGGGAATGCAAGGAGGATTTGGAGAACTACATTTGCAAACTCCAAAACTTGGGATATTATTTAAACCAATTTTATCTTCCTCAGTCGCTACCAATGCTCCCGAAATACTTCGGAAACTTTGACTAAGAACCGTCAACGTGGCTTGTCCAGTTCCTAAAGTACAACACATAATAGCACCATCAGTTACAATTTTCACCATTCTACTTTATTATAGGATTTGTACCTTTCTTTATAATTTCTCCTGTATTGGCATTTATTTTAATAAAAACTATATTTGATCCTACCTTGTAATGAATAATCCATACTGGTATATTGGTTTTATCACTTACATATCGCCTTATAGAAACATTCTTATCGAATAAATCCAGCTTTAACTCTTCCTTTACAAACTTCTCTACTTTCTCCCATGGATAGTTCTTATAAGGGGCATCTTGGTCGTATTCATCTATTAAATAACCATTCTCATCATACTCTTTCCAAATACCACAATCAAAATCATTATAATAATATTTTCCTACTAATTTAAGAGTTGCTGTTCTATTGTAATACTCCTTATAAGTACCAAACAAATCTTTCTCTTTTTTAGAATATTCTATATAATTAGAGCCATTGTTGCCCCCAAACTGCCTTACCTTACCTCGCAAGTAATGCTCAAATTGATATTCAAGTCCTTGCCTTTCCATATAATAGGTAGATGTATCAAATCTCTCGGTTGTTCTTTCCAAAGTTTTGTTCTGTTTGATATTATTATTACCTTGTGCCTTACAGCTACTTATTACCACAAGTAATGTAAATAATGTAATTATTCGTCTTATCATTTTTATTATTTTATTATCAGTTCATTGATATTGTCTTTCAGTGTTGTTTGCTGCCAGCCTTGTGGCTGGGGAGTACAAGGAAGATTCGGGGAACTACATTTGCAAACTCCAAAGCTTGGGATATTTACCATCCCTTTATTATCACCTTCTGTACCTACAAGAGCATCGGCTATCCTACGGAATGTTTGACTCGTCACTGTCAGCTTGGAATTCTTTACACCAAGAGTACAATGCAGAGTTGCTCCGTGAGTTATAATTTTAGACATAAATTCCTTTTTAGTTTATTCAACCCTTTTATTCTATGGCTTGCAATATCTCTTTGCTGAGTAGTTCTCCATTCTTGGCATTCCATGTATAAGTTAAATCACCGCCTCCATTCGTTATAGTAATCGTCCAAAGAACAGAATCTTTTTCAAATTTAGTGTTGGGGGTACTTATCTTGCCGAAACTTATGCTAATACCGGGCTCATCCCCTTGTTTCACGAACTTCTCCTGACCCTTTCCAGTTTTCCTGTCTATATATCCCTCATGCTCAAGCCAGCGCAAGATATTTATAGGTTTCAGGCGCAGCTTCTCAAACTTCTTATCCTCATCGGTTTCTTTTATAAGGTTGCCCTGATTGTCATATTCGCACCAAATGCCAATTTTGATACTTGAATGACAAAGCAATTTCCCTTTGGATTTGAGAATACAATTTTTATAATAGTTCTTGACTATCATCTCATAAGTAAATGGCTTAATTTCTTGTAAGAAATATCCATCCTCGTTAAATGACACATAGACCTCAGTGCCATTTCTCTCAACATATTGAGCAGATGTGGCATTCTCATAGGTATTTTTCTCTTTGATTATATTTTTATAATATTGTACATCGAATCTTTCTGTAATCTCCATTTTTGTTGTCTCCTTGTCTTTTTGCGCATTGCAGCAAGTACAACACAGCGCAGTTAGTAATATTAGAATGAGATGTTTCATACTTTTATTCTTGTCATTATCTGTTTCTACTTATAGTTCTAAGGTTAAGGAGACTATACCTTATTCATATACGACCTGTGTTGTCTTTCCCAAGTATTCACCCGTTTCCGCATTGAAGCTATGGGTAGTGCACATTCCGTGTTCTGTAATATCGATAGACCACTCCGCAGGGATAGTCTTTGACCCTTCATCACGAGTCGACAGCCAAAAGTAGATGTCAATATTAGGCTCATCGCCCTCTTTTACGAACTTCTCCTGACCTTTTCCAGTTTTCCTGTCTATATATCCCTCATGCTCAAGCCAGCGCAGGATGTTTATAGGTTTCAGGCGCAGCTTCTCAAACTTCTTGTCCTCATCGGTTTCTTTTATAAGGTTGCCTTGATTGTCATACTCGCGCCAAATGCCAATTTTGACACTTGAATGGCAAAGGAATTTCCCTTTGGATTTAATAATACAATTCTTATAATAGTTCCTAACGATCATTTCATAAGTAAATGGCTTGATTTCTTGTAAGACAAATCCATCATCGTTAAATGACACATAGGTCTCTGTACCATTCCTCTCTACATATTGAGCAGATGTAGCACCTTCATAGCTGTTTTTCTCTTTAATTATACTTTTATAATATTGTACATCGAATCTTTCAGTTGTCTTCATTGTCGTTGTTTTCTTGTTCTTTTGTGCAACACATGACTGTGAAGCAATTAAGAGCAATAAACACAAAGTATATAGTTTCATTCTGTATCTTATTTAATATTTATCTTGTATATATAAAAGCATTATTGTAGATTTAACGTCTTTCCATGATTGATAAGTTCTTTCGTTTCTGCATCTATAACAAAATACTCTGGACCATAAATTGTCACACGGCAGACATACCATTTCACATGACTACCTTTATTATGTGTGAAACTAATATGGAATGGTGGATTTGAGAAATCAATCTGCTCTCCCTTTCCCGTTCTTAAATCTATGCCTCCTTGTCTCTCCATTCATTGAAGTAAGTCTTTTGGTTTCATTCTTAACTTATCTGATAGTGTACCATTACTTTTTATATTGTAATTTGTAAATGGAATGTTGTTTTACTCTTAGATAGAAATGAATGATGTTATTTTTTTACTTCAGGATGTCAAATGTAGGAAGATAATTTCAGATACACAACAGAGAGACATAAAATATAATGGCTTTAACATTTTGTAATCAATCTCTCTCTGCCTAATATTCTTTTGTGAGTAGGTTGTTTTAATACATAGTGAAAGCAAAGAATGAACAATAAAGAACTTGTCTATGCGTAATGTGCTGTAAATATTTTTCTAACATCTAAAAATCTATTAATACTTAATTGGCTTCGAAAAGACGCCTAATTGTCTTGCAAAAGATGCCCTTTAAGCCCCTTACTAACGCCCTTTTAAAGGCTAATTAAGCACCTTTTGAAAAGCATCTCAGTAACACGCTGATATCAAATAACTTATGAAGGTATAAAAATCACAGGCTTTCTGGCTCTTTACCTGACTTTTATTTATCTGTTTTGTAATTATATTTCAAGATAGCAAACATTAAGATTTAAAGTTCAGACATCAATGGTTAACATAAAAAAACTCACACAGAGGAGTGTACTCTGTGTGAGGTTTAATTCAATTCATAATTCTTAATTGATAATTCTGATAACCGATGTGGGAAAGTTCAAAGCTATAAACTCTAATCATCAAATTCAATGTCCAAATCTCAAATTCAAAGGGACTACGAATTACGCAAATTGCACGAATCACTTAGCAATAAGCATTCGTGTCATTAGTGCTATTCGTAGTTGTTCGAAGTTCAAACCTTAATGTTCAAAGGACAAGAGGTTCTAATCATAATATTCAAAGTTCAAACCTCAATCTTTAAAGGACAAGAGGTTCTAATCATAAAGTTCAAAGTTCAAACTTCAATGTTCAAAGGACAAGAGATTCTAATCATAAAGTTCAAAGTTCAAACCTCAATGTTCAACGGACAAGAGGTTCTAATCATAAAGTTCAAAGTTCAAACCTCAATGTTCAAAGGTCAGTGTTTATACCTTTGGTGGAGTCTTACGCTCATGCTCGGTGAGGAAGCCACAGCGGTAAGCATAGAGGAGTTCTTTGAGTGCTTCAATCTGCAGACGGAGTTCTGTACCCTTGTCGGTGTCCTCAACGCGTAGGCGCTGTTGGTTCATCTCAACAATCTGAATGGTTGAAACAATGTCTGTTCCTCGCTTGATAGCATCTTCTGTTGATGTGAAAGGCTCGTGCTGTACGAGCTGGAAGCCACGTGAGTGATAGACGAGGGTGTAGCCAGCAATACCTGTTTCCTTGTGGTAGGCTTGAGAGAAACCACCATCAATCACCATCAGTTTGCCGTTTGCCTTGATAGGATTCTCACCCTTGACAACATGAACAGGGACGTGACCATTGATGATGTGACGGTTAGGCTGTGGCACATCAAACTCATCTAAAATCATATCGGCAATCTCCTCATTGTCGCGCATACCAAAGTAGTAGCCCTTCTCTTCATGATGAGTTTCCTTTTCAGCAATGAAGTAGCGTTCGAAAGTAGCCATCTTTGCCTTGTCGAAGAGTGGACTATCAGGTCCACACCATAGGAAGAGGAAGAAGTCGATAGCATCTTGACGCTCTTCTTCTGTCTGCATCTCATTGTTTGTCTGGAAGGCAGAACGAATCTTCATACCCGTCTGATAGAGTAGTTCCTTACCCTTCAATTTCACACCTGGACCAATCTCAACCTCTTTTAGTTTGCCCTCTTTCGTGAGTGGGATAGAGGCATGATAAAGGAGATTATGGTTGAAGACGTTATACATACAGCCATGACGGAGCAGAGAACGAATATGACTGCGCAACTTCTCACTGCCTGTAAACGACTGATGAAGACGATCGATGAGTGCCTGTTCAGCCTCAGTAAGCTGTTCTGGATTCTTTGGGTCGATAGTTGGGAAGTTGCATGAACACATCTTATATTCCTTACCATCAAGGGTAATCGTACCCTTCTTATAGTCGATAGCTTTGAGCAAACGACGGTCGTCCATCTTCCAAAGCGGATGACGACTGATTATCTGTGATTCAATCTTAAACTGAAGAATACTGATAGCCTTGTGCATCTGTGCTGTCAGTGTCTTGCTACGTTCGTCGAGTGGATTGTCTTTCGATATCTTTGGCATGAACTCCTCGCATGGATCATCACCATATACGTCCATTGCAAAGGTAGCCAACTGAATAAGGTTGATACCATATCCATCCTCAATAGTAGCCATGTTTGCATAACGCAGGGCTATGCGAATAACATTACAGATACAAGCATCGTTACCAGCACACGCTCCCATCCACAAGATATCATGGTTTCCCCATGTGATATCCCAGTTGTGATAGTTCTTCAAGGTGTCCATAACGATGTGAGCACCCGGTCCACGATCGTACACATCACCTAAGATATGCAGCTGGTCGATGACTAATCGTTGGATAACCTCACAGATAGCAATGATGAAGTCGTCAGCTCGTCCAGTAGAGATAATCGTCTTGATGATAGCACTCACATAGTCGGTCTTGTCTTTGTCGTCTGCATGTTCGTGCAGTAACTCTTGGATGATATAAGAGAAATCATCCGGCAAAGACTTTCGAACCTTTGAGCGTGTATATTTGCTGGATACATCACGACAAACCTCTATCAAGCGGTGTATGGTGATATGATACCAGTCTTTGATATCTTTTTCCTCTTTCTTTACGAGCTCCAGTTTCTGTTCTGGATAATAAATCAGAGTACAAAGTTCTTGCTTTTCTATGTTTCTTAGTCTTTCACCAAAGAGTTCATTAACCTTTCTCTTAATGTTACCAGAGGCATTTTTAAGCACGTGTTGGAACGCTTGATACTCGCCATGAATGTCGGCAAGGAAGTGTTCAGTACCTTTTGGTAGGTGTGCGATAGCCTCAAGGTTGATAATCTCAGTTGCAGCGTCAGCAATATTTGGGAACGACTTTGCTAATAGTCGTAAATAGCGTTCATCCTTTTTTAAATCGTATTTCTTCTGTGTCATGCGTTAATGTCTTTGTACGAAATTATTTCTTTTGATGCCCTTTGTTTTCCTGTCATCACGTGGAGGGATAGGCATGAATCCCTCTTTAAGTAGCACCTTCTCAGCAAGGAGCTGTATCATACGACGTGAATAACGGTAGAGGCGAAGGTGGCGGAGCACATCTGCAAGTCGGTCTTCGTCGTAATCATTATACTTTATAACGGTGTATAAATCAGCCAACAGACGTAAGGAAAGTTTCTTCTTTCGCTCTATCTGTCGAGTGTTGGCAATGATGGTTGCTATCTTTTTGATGATAGCATCTTCCTCATTGGAGTAATCGCTGAGTCGCTGTCGCGTCATGGGCTGGTTTCCTATCAGCTTATCTGTGTCAACCGAGGTTGTTTCCTTTGGTGACAAGAGTGGGAATCGCTGTATGGCAGCAGTGTCAATCGTGGGTGCATTGAGTTGTAGTCGGCTGATACAGTTGTCTACAATCTCTCTTATTCCCTCGTCATCAGCATAGAGGAAGATTCTTCGCCATTGTTCTGGGTTCAGACTTCGGAGGTTAAGAAGTTGGTCGCTGGGCAAGAGATTGTGGGTTGTCTCTTGTGCTAAGCCAACGTGTAACAGACTTGGAATTGCATCTTTCTCCATTGCTGTCATGGCGAATTGATAGCGTGTGTCAAGTACTTTACGATAGAAAGAAATCGTTTGCAGCGCCATGTCGTCGTCGCTCAACGAACTATTAAGAACGCTGTCTTGTACGATATCAATGCGTTTGGTCCATCCTAACTTTAGAATGTCTTGCCTTTCTTGCTCGCTACTTACAAGGAGCGCATCCACCCCTCTCACCATCTTCGCTTGATAGAGCAGTGTCTTCACAGTCTTAGTATACTTCTGCTCGGTCGTTCTTGCTCTCTCATCGAGTTCCCAATGCGGTGAGAACACTACCGCACACTGCTTCTTAGCAGCCCAATTAGCGTGTGTGGCAGCTTGATGTTCCCAGCAGGTATGAATATGAACGATGTCAGGTTGGAAGTCAGCAAGGAGCTTTTTGAAATTCCCTTGTTGTGTAACCGTCTTGACATCAGCATATTCTTTCTGTGCTGTGGTGAGTCGTAGAAGGTAATCAGAAAGCAGATTGCCTGCCTTTATACTGTCTATGTAATGGATGATGCGCATTTATAGTTTGTGAGATATGAAGTCATACTTGTCTGCACGATGGTATTTTAGCTTATAACCAAGGTGCTTCCATGCGATAGCAATCTCGTATGGGATAATCTTCCATGCTGGAATCTCTATATCGAAACGTCTCAGTGCTTTCTTTCCAATAACTAAGCGTAGAATGATAGAGATGATAAGGGATAATCCTGCAGCAACAGAAATGGTCCACATACCCAATAGTAGAGAGACTGCAAGTGCAATACACTGCAAGAAGTAATTACCATGTAGTGCCGTTTGGTCGACATATGGGAGGAAACGATGCTGTGATGTACGTTTCAAGTGTTGGCGATTCTCCATATAGAAAAGGTGTGTGCCGAGCCAAACCTTCTCTGTTGGAGCCTCTTCTATGAGTGTTCCCTCAAACGAATTTTCAAACACAAGGTTGTTACCACTTGCATATTTGTTTACCATGAAGTCGTATTCTCCACGTATATATTTGAGGTTTCCGCGGAATCCTTCCTCACTTAAGAAACGACTTTTGCGGAAAGCTAAAGCATTAAACGGACACGCATAGGACTTATTATGCTGATATTCACGCATAAAATAGCGTGCCAAATAATGTCTTTCGAAGTGTCGATAAGCAGGCGTTTCGTCCTCATAACGAGTGTAGCCTACCACGAGATCTTTCCCATCTTTACAGTTTCGGGCTATAGCTTGCAGCCAGTTCTCACCCGTTGGATAGCAACAGATGTCTGCCATTATCACCCAATCGTACTTTGCTGCCTTAACACCAAGCGTAATGGCAAGCTTCTTCTTGCTCATATAACGTGATGATTCTGGGATGAAGGTGGTGTATAGATGTGAGTTAGATGCAAAGCGTTTCAATACATCACTCGTCTCATGATCATTCTGTGGTGCCACAACAATCACCTGAAAGTCTGCCGGATAGTCCTGGTTCAGATAGAGTGGGAGGTTCTTTGCAAGCTCCTGTGCATTGTCATGGGGCGTGAAGATAATCGTGATAGGGGGGTAAGTAGGGAGTTGCTCTTCAGTGACAATTAGCTCCGTTATTGCTTCCTTCTCCTCCTCTACAGGCTCATCTTCCTTACTTATTTCTTCACTTTCGGCTGTGGAAGTTGGCAGACCATACTCTGCAATCCTTACTTTTCGGAAGAAAGGATTGAGAAAAGAGGTCAGCAATGCTACTAAAAGCAACACTACTGAGATGATGATGGTCGTATTATCAAAAGTGAACATTTATTCGTTTCGTTATGGATTATAGTTCGTCTGAGGTATAGCCTACAGGCAGTTTCCTACAGTTATATTGCGAAGCCATGATTTCTCCGTATGCTCCAGCAGAACGCATCGCAATCAAGTCGCCTCGATGAACGGTGTTAAGTTCGATTCCTTTTGCAAAGACATCACTCGATTCGCAAATCGGTCCTACCACATCATAAGCGTGTAAAGCGCCATCGCTTGATAGATTTTCTATCTTATGGCTTGCCTGATAGAGAGCAGGACGAATCAAGTCGGTCATTCCTGCATCGACAATCGCAAACTGTTTTGCTGTTCCTTGTTTCACATAAAGGGTGCGAGTGATGAGACTTCCCATCTGTCCTACTACTGCACGACCCAATTCAAAGTGGAGTTTCTGTCCTTCTCTTAGATTCAGATAGCGTGCGAAGGTATAGAAATAAGACTTGAAATCAGGGATTGGATGGTTGTCAGGATTGTCGTAATCGATACCCAATCCACCACCAACATTGATATTCTTAATCTTTATATTCTCCTCCTCTAAACCGTCTTGTATCTCGTTGATACGGCTGCAGAGGTGACGGAAATCAGTCATTTCGAGCAGCTGTGAACCGATGTGGAAGTGCAAACCGATAAAGTGAATGTTCGGCATCCTGCTTGCTTCAAGGATGGTAGGTAGCATGTCTTGCATGGCAATACCAAACTTATTCTCAGCTAATCCAGTGGTAATCTTCTCGTGTGTATGTGCTCCCACGTCAGGGTTGATACGGAAACATACGTTTGCCGTCTTACCCTTTCTCGCTGCCAACTCATTGATAACCTCTAACTCAGCCACACTCTCTACGTTGAAGCAGAAGATGTCATGGTCTAATCCGAGGTTGATTTCCCAGTCTGACTTACCCACACCTGCATAGACAATCTTGTCTGCTGGGAAGCCACAGTCTAAGCAACGCTGTATCTCACCACCACTCACACAGTCAGCTCCCATACCTGTCTGCTGGATAATATTCAGCACCTTTGCGTTCGCATTGGCTTTAATAGCATAGTGGACGATGAAGTTTTCATACTTTTTCAACTCTTTATTAATCGCCTGTAGTGTCTCTCTCAAGAGGTCACAGTCATAATAATAAAACGGAGTTTCAATCTTCTTGAACTTATCTATAGGGAATTTCTGTACCATGTGTTTTGTCTCCTGAAGTGGTGTTTATCTGAGTTGTAGAGGAAATCTACGCCCTCGCATGTCCAATTGTCTGCTCCCAGTGATGACCAGACGAGGGCGTTTGTGCCTACAATAAATACTTATTGTTAATTTATCAGTTCTTTCTTTAGTTAAAGAGGACGGTTGACAATGACTGTAAGGCACGCTTCTTATCCTCCTCGCGAATCAAGAAAGAAATGTTAAAGTTGCTTCCGCCATAGCTAATCATACGTACAGGGATATCCTTCATTGCGTCAGTTGCCAATGTCTCAAAGCCCACATTACTCCAATCAAGGTCGCCAACAACGCAGACAATACACATCTCTGTGTCAACGGTTACAGTACCATACTTCTTCAACTCATCAACAATCTCAGCCAAATGGCTATTGTTTTCGATAGTCATTGACACACCCACCTCACTGGTAGTAATCATGTCAATGGAAGTCTGATAGCTCTCGAAGATTTCAAATACCTTACGTAAGAAGCCCGATGCACCTAACATACGACTTGACTTAATCTTAATAGCCGTGATATTGTCTTTGGCAGCAACAGCCTTAATCTTTCTTCTCACCAATGTGTTGTTGATGATTGTACCCTCTGCATCTGGGTCCATCGTGTTCTTTAGACGAACAGGAATACCGGCATACTTAGCTGGTTGAACGCAAGTAGGATGGAGAATCTTCGCACCGAAGTAAGCCAACTCCGATGCTTCTTCGAAGTTCAGCTGGCGTACAGCCTCTGTCTTCTCAACGACACGTGGGTCATTGTTGTGCATTCCGTCGATATCTGTCCATATCTGAATCTCCTCTGCATTGATAGCTGCACCCACAAGTGAAGCGGTATAGTCAGAACCACCACGCTGCAAGTTGTCCACCTCACCATAGGCATTACGGCAGATGAAGCCCTGTGTGATATAGATCTGATAGCCCTGATTCTCTTCCATGATAGCTGTCAGATGCTCTTTGATATACTGTCCGTCAGGCTCTGCATTCTTGTCAGTGCGCATGAAGTCGAGTGCAGAAAGTAATGTTGCTTTGATTCCCTGCTCCTGAAGATAGTTCACAACCATGTTGGTTGAGAGTACCTCACCTTGTGCAACGATGCTCTTCTCTTCAAATGAAGTGAACAAATCCTTTGTGAAGGTGCGCAAGTAGTTGAACTCTTCACTCAAGAACTGGCGTGTCTTCTGCTTGTATTCCTCAGTAGAGTAAAGTTCCTCAACGTGCCCAAGATATTTCTGTTCGAGGTTGTTGATAAGTTCGTTTGCTCCCTCTGGATTCTTGCGATAGAGGTAATCAGATATTTCTATCAGTGTGTTTGTCGTTCCACTCATTGCGGAGAGCACAATAAATGTAGGTTCTCCTGACTTTGTTATCAAGGACGCTACACCCTTCATACGTTCTGGTGAACCAACGGATGTACCTCCAAATTTCATTACTTTCATCATCTTCAATCTTTCTAAATGTGGATTTATGCTGAGTTCTATGCGCTTAATCGTTTTGTTCTGGCTCGTCAATCGTCTCTACTGGAGCCGTCTCTTCTGCTAATTCGCTAACTTCTTTCTTGTCGGTGAGTTGGTGAAGTTCGCCCTCATGACAACGATAAACCTTACCGGGGAACTGGTCAATGAGGTTGATGTTATGGGTAGACATGATAACCGTTGTGCCTGCTTGGCATGAGTCTTTGAGAATGCTAACGATGTTCGCAGCCGTCTCAGGGTCAAGATTACCCGTAGGCTCATCGGCAATAATAATCTTAGGAGTGTTCAGCAAGGCGCGTGCAATGGCAATACGCTGCTGTTCACCGCCAGAGAGTTCACTTGGCATCTTGTTC
>ERZ773013.1563-NODE-1563-length-13405-cov-26.364944_pt1 | contig 13405 bp, 10 predicted proteins | sample MGYA00511670_ERZ773013 | MGnify/ENA primary metagenome ERZ773013 (study PRJEB29015, sample SAMEA2738120) | human oral metagenome | biome: human oral; feature: human-associated habitat; material: saliva | place: China | collected 2257 ...
CTTGCAAACTCCCTGCATATCTCAACCATCTCATCTATCGAAGTAACGCCTTCTATCATCGCCTGGTTTTGCGTCTCGCCAAACTGCATGAAGTGCAGGTGTGAATCGTTTAGTCCAGGTATCAAAGTTCTTCCTTCGCAGTCAATCAGCTCTGCCAGGCCGCAAGTTTCGTCGCTCTTTGATGCTTCTGCTTTGATTTCCTCGTTAGATCCAACCGCTACAATTTTGTCATTCTCGATCAAAACGGCCTCTGCAAAGCATCCTCTCTCAACATAAACCTTTGCATTGAATAAAATTTTACGCATTCTGCTTCACTTCTTTCTTAAGCTTCTGGTCAAATATAAAGTAAACAACTGCACCGATTGCTGGAACTACAAGTCCGAGCGCTCCATTAACTGGATCGTCTATAACGCCCTGAATGAGAAGTCCTGTGAATACAAGAGCTACAAGGATTACGGAAACTGGATAGAACCAAACCTTGTAAGGACGCTCTATAGTTGGATACTTATGTCTCAAAATAGGTAGTGCAACAATAACTAAAACATTGAATATCAGCGCACTGATTACAACTAGATTTGTTAGCTGGTCTAGGTTTCTTAGTAGAACTAGAGTGATTGAAAGTACAGCCTGAACGATGATAGGCACTGTTGGAACCTTATGCTTAGGATGAAGCTTCTTGAAGCTCTTGAAGAAGTGTCCCTCTTCAGCCATCGCATAGTACATTCTTGGCTGTGCTAGAGTCATTCCGTTAAGCGTACCGAACATTGCTAAAATCATTCCGACAGATACGATAACTCCGCCTGCATTACCCAGAAGAGTCTTAGCAACTGCTGTACCTAGATAAAGATCTTCCTTTGCAATCATGTCTACGATTGTCTCGTGAGGTAGAACCTTCATAATCGCGAAGTTGAACAATGTGTATATGATCGTAACTCCACCGATACCGATAATCAAAGCAAGCGGCATGTTCTTCTTAGGATTCTTGATTTCCTCAGCAACTGTATTCAGGTTTGTCCATCCCTCGTATGCCCAAAGCGCTGCAACAATAGCAACAGCCATCATTGAAACAACATGAGTGTTGTTTTCGGCTGCATATGTTGATACTGAACCTAGTGATAGGTCTGGGCTTACCTTGCCGGCAAATAGCGCAACTCCCATTACGATTGCAATAGGCACAAGCTTAGCTACCATAGAAAGGCTCTGAACAATCGCTGCAATCTTTACTCCAATTAGGTTATAGAAAGTTGTACCAATGATCAAAACGATAGCTGCTACCTTAATACCGAAGTCACTTATGTCAATGAATGATCTCATAACATTCATCAAAGCGATTGCAACTGCCGCTATGGAACCAGGTCCTCCGAGCAGCCAATCTGTGAAGCCTGCCATAAATCCTACAACAGGGTGAAAGGCCTCGTTTAGGTAGACAACTCTTCCGCCAGCCTTAGGCATTGCAGTTCCAAGCTCTGCATAGCAAAGACCTGCAACGAGTGAAATAACACCTGCAAGTAGCCAGCAAATTAGCGCTAGTCCACTATTCATTCCCGTTCTCTGAAGAACGTATGACCCTAGATAGAATATTCCAGAGCCAATCATGATTCCGCCAATAATACTGATTCCACCAAATACGCCAATTTCTCTTTTGAACTCGGTTTTTTCAGATGTCAGCGAAGATAATTTCTTATCATCATGCATAAAAATTCCTCCTTAATCTGCATACTTATAAAATTAAAAGTGCCTTAGATAACCAAAGCACTTCAAACTACTTTTCGTGAGTATAACTCATTTTCTCTAGCATGTCAAACAATAGTTAAGCTCGAAAATTAAGAGTTTTTTATTCAATAAGCAGTATTAATTAAAATTTTTCATTATATTTATGCATCATGCTATTTAATTTTGTATTACCTCATTTTGCCCTATACCGATATAACCCTGCTCGCTCGTATAAGTTCTTTTATTACCTCATTTTCGCTATTCCAAAGCTTTCTTGTTTCATCATAGAACTCTAGCTTTCCCTCGCTTAAAACCATGGTTTTTTCGGTCATCATGGCTATAGCATTTAGGTCGTGAGAGATAAAGATGAGCGTCATACCGTTTTTCTCGACCATCTTCCTTAGAGTCTTCATCACTTCAAGCTGTACTGGTATATCTAATGCCGATATTATTTCATCAGCAACTAGAACCTTAGGCTCCGTCAGCATGGCTCTGCAAATTGCCATTCTCTGAAGCTGCCCTCCCGATAGTTGCTCTGGATAGCGCTCAAGCAAATCCGTATCAAGCTCACACTGAATTAGAAGCTCTTTGATTTTCTCACTCGCGCTTTCCTTGATTGATTTTGCTTCCTTTGATTTTTTTGAAACTCCACCCTCGGTACCCTCGAGTTTCCTAAATTCTTTCTCATATCTTAAAGCAACATCACTTAGGGATTTACCTAGAGTCTGACTTGGGTTAAAAGCAGCTTTTGAGTTTTGAAACACCATCTGGATAGGGTATTTTGATGTATCTCTTCTATTTTTCCCTATTACAGGTAAGGGCTCATTTCTGAACAGAACCTCTCCGCTATCTGGCGACATGCTTCCGACCAATATTTTAGAAAGAGTTGATTTTCCACTTCCTGAAGCTCCTGCTATGCCGAGAGTTTCACCCTCGTTTAGGCTAAGGCTTACATTGTCCAAAACCTTGAGACCATCAAAGCTCTTATCTATATTTTTCGCCTCAATTATTCTCTTATTCATTGCCCTTATTTTCTCCTTGCGCTATGAGTTCCTTTGATGCATTTAGCAACCTTAATCCTTCATCGCTTTTAGGCGATTCGAAGAATTTTTCAACGCTTTCAAGCTCTACCAGCTCACCCCTGCTCACTATTGCAATATCGTCGCAAAGCTTCTTTATCATGCCTGGACTATGGCTCACATAGATTAACGTAAGGTCTTGGTTTTCTCCGAGAGTCTGCAAAATTTCCAAAGTGTTTAACTGGTTTATTACATCAAGGGCTGACGAAGGCTCATCTGCAATCAAAAGCTTAGGGCTCTTCACCATAGCCATTACAAAAACTGCCCTCTGTCTCATTCCTCCAGAAAATTCCTGGGGCAGTAGATTGAGCTTTGTCCTGTCATTGCCTAGGCCGAGCTTTTCGAGCCATTCAATGGCGAGCTCCTCACACTCACTGCCTTTGATGCCCCTAGTAAACTCTATTTCCCTGCAAATTTGATCTAGGACTCCAACATAGGGATTCAGTGCATTTATTGAATCTTGAGGTATGTAGCTTATGTACTTCTTTAAGACCTCACGCCTTTCAGCATCCTTCATCCTATTCAGGTCGTATTCACCTAGGATTTTGCTCTCGCCAACAATATCCCAATTCTCCTTTGGAAGGCTTCCTAGGATGCCCTTTATCAAAAGGCTCTTGCCGCCTCCCGAGCTTCCCGTAATACCAAGCTTATTGCCGCGATATAGCTCAAGGCTCACATTTGAAAGCTTATAGTCCTTGCTTAGTTCTTCGTCCTTTGCTGACCTTCCAAAACCCTTGCCTTTAGGCTTATTTTTATATATTATTCCAAAATTTTTCAGAGAAAGTATCTTTTCATCCATCAAAACTTAATCATCCTTTTCTAGCTAACCTAGCTTTATCCTAAAATCGCTATTATCCTTGTTATTAGCTGTATTTCTTGTCCTTCCAATCGTCAAACATGTAATACATAAACAAGGATAGCGACAAAATTCCTAAGGTCGGCCAAAGTATCAAAATAGGCTTTTCAACTATATAAAACCTGTACTGGTAAAGCATACTGCCCCAGTCTGGAGTCGTTATATCAGACCCTAGCCCAATGAAAGTCAAAGACGCATACGCAATTATTATGTTTCCACCCTGACTTGCCAAGACAGCCATTATCGGGGGTAGATTGTTCTTCAGAATATGTCTGAACAAAATTTTATGCGTAGGCGTTCCCAAAAGCCTTTCAGCTATTATGAATTCCTCATCTAGCATCTTTCTGGTCAAATTCTCGCTTTGATAAGCAAACGCACCAATTCCGTATATTCCTAGCGCCATACCCACTGCAAAAGGTGAATTTCCAACAGTCATTATTACAATGAGGGCAACGATCAAAGAAGGAACTACCATGGATATATCGGAAAATAGCCTAACTAAAATCCTTATATTCCCTCCGAAGTAGCCGCTAATGGTTCCTATTGTACATCCCACTACTACTGAAGTTATACTTGCAGAAAGAAGTACTGTAATCGTCCTATTAAATCCCACGACCATGAGAGCAAAAATATCTCTACCTAGGTCGTCAGTTCCGAGGAGGTGAGCACTGCTCATCGGCAGGAATTTGTGGTCAATGTTTACCATCTTAGGGTTTTGCGTTGGGAGTAATGCACAGACAATCACTAATGCCATCAAGATGCTTCCACCAATTATGAACTTTTTCATGATGACACCTCCCTCTTAAGAATCCTACCCATTATAAACTCAAAAACTATGTTAACTAGGAACATCCAAATGACCAAAATCATTATATAGCTTTGAACCATGGGGTAGTCTCTTCTCGATATGCTATCTATCAAAAAGGTGCTGAGTCCCGGAAGCGCCATTGCAAATTCAACTACTGTTGCTCCACCTAGTACCGATGAGAATTTTGATATAGCGATTGAAAAAAGTCCATATAGCGCTGGCCTACTTCCATATTTAAGTAAGGCCTTCTTGCTATCGTAACCCCTTATTGTGTAGTACTGCATGAACATGCTTTCAGCCGTCTCCTTAAAATGCACCCTAACCGCTCTTGACATAGGTCCAATCATTGGAAAGGCCACAAAAATAATAGCGACAATAATGCCTGCAGGCGTCACATTTGTGAAGAACTTCATTATTTGAAGCTTTACGCCAAGGAAATATATTGTAATCAAAATCAGAAGGAACACAGGCACCGTCTGACTCATCAAAGTAAAAGCCCTAGAAATATAATTATATTTTCCCTTATCATCTAGTGATGCCTTATATCCTATCCAAAAGCTCAAAAGCATAGCGAGAAGTATTCCGCCCATTCCAAGGCCAAAGGAAAGAGGAAGTCTTGAAATTATCTCAGACTTAAGCGAGCTTTGAGTCAAATATGACTTTCCCCATTCTCCTGACAAAAAGTCCTTCATCCAGCTAAAATACTGCTGAACTAGAGGCTCATCAAAATGATATTGCTTCTCTATAACTTTTATGTTCTCCGCTGTCCTCGGAAGTCCAAGCCGATTCAAGGTTATGTCCACTGGAGAACCTGGAGTTATTCGAACGATTGCAAATGCTACAATGCTAGTTGCGAAAAACACAAGTATCCACTTTAAAATTAACTTTACATATTTATTCATATGTTTTATGTCACCCTTTAAATAAGGGGATGTAACACAAAATGCACACCCCCTTGTTTTACTATTTAACCTTTAGAGTTGAGTTTACAATGTAGTAATCTCCGTTCCAAAGCTTATAATCCTTTAGCTTGTCAGATACAGCTGCGTGCCACTTAGGATCCATTGTCATCAAAACCGGTCTATCCTTTAGAATTTGCTCCTGCGCTTCTATTGCAAGCTTATCAATGTTCTCAGGATTTGTTTCAATACCCATTTTGTCAAGAATTTCATCTGTTGTAGCTGAGCTATATGACATGAAGTTGTTAGGTCCACCTGTTCTGAAGAACTGGTTCAAGAAGTATACTGGGCTTCCTGCTGGGGATGGATGCTGTGCATATACCAAGATATCAAAGTTCCTAGCCTTTGTAACCTTTGATATATCGTCTACAACCTCTACAGTTACCTTGATTCCAAGCTTTTCTAGCTCTGAAGCAATTGTCTGGCTAACCTTTGGAAGATCTGGCTTTGAGCTATATGTCTTAATTGAAAGTGTAAGCTCCTTACCGTCCTTTGTTCTATACTTTGCGCCGTCTTCAAGCTTCCATCCAGAGTTATCTAAAAGAGCCTTTGCTTCGTTTACGTTATATGTAGGTGCTGTCTTTGCATCAAAGCTGTTATATCCTGCAAACAGTCCTGTTGGAATTGTTCCGCCATCTAGAGTCTTCTTGATAGCCTCTCTATCAATACCCTTATCGATAGCTTCTCTTACAGCCGGATCTTTAAGAATATCATTTTCTAGATTTAGGAATGTATAGTACTGATATGCAGCATCAAAGTCTATTACATTCTTCTTTTTGTCCTTTAGCTCCTTTGCGATTTCGCCTGTCAAACCGAAGGCTAGGTCAACCTCTCCTGACTCGTAAGCTAGCTTAAGAGAATTGATATCCTTAAACGCCTTGATCTTTACAGTTGCAGGTCTCTCGCTTGCATCTGGATAGTTTTCGTTAGGCTCTAAAGTAACTTCACTCTGTGCCTTTAGCTCTTTAATCTTGAATGGACCTGTAAATACATACTTATCGCCAACCTTCTTATATACAACATTAGTCCACTCACCTAGAATTGACTTTAGGTCAGTTGTTGCTCTTTCTGTCTTCGCAGTCAAAGTGTAATCCCCTGTTGCCTCAAACTTGATTACGCCAGCTGAAGCATTTGAAAGCTTATTCTTTTCCTGAATCTCATTTAAACAAGCAGCTAGTGCCTTAGCATCAACCTTGCTTCCATCGGCAAATTTTGCGTCCTTTTTCATTGTGATTTCCCACTCTGTGTCGCTCTTTGCCTCTAGCTTGTCCACGAATCTTGACTCCATGCTTCCGTCTTCCTTCTGCATGAATACGTACTCAGAAATTCCGTGGCTTGTAATCGACCATGCATTTCCGCCATCAAGCGGATTATCATCTGTAATTACCCATGTCTGACCGACAGTTACAGCATTGTCGCTAGCTCCCTGTCCGCATGCAGTGACAATGAAAACCATTGCAAACATCATGAAAACAGCCAAAAACCTTTTCTTCATAAATTCCTCTCTTTCCTAGCACACGATAGTGCGTCAATTTGCCGAATAAAAAAACCCGCTCAAAGGCAGGCGAATACTGCCCTTCCTTTATCCTCGTAAAATCCGGCGATATCGCAACGAAGCAGGTCTTCTGACTTAGGCATCTACACTCTTTACCTTCCCAGATATATATCCAGTGGCTTACAAAGAGCTAAACCATCACAGCGACGGGATCGCGTAAGAATTGCACTTACTTCCCTTTTAATCATAGTAATATGAACTCGCGTTGCTTGAATTATTCTTTTTTACAAACTTTGTTTGTTATCTGTATTATATACAAAGGCGAAAGTTTAATCAATATATTTTAGTAGCTATGTGAGGTGCTTAGGTATTAGGTTTGTTGATATTCAGCTTTTTGCATAAATATATCGAGATTTTCAATATATTATTTAGCAAATTCAGTGTTTATGATATAATCGCATTAATAGTTTACAAAATATTTTGTAATGTGTAGGAATCAAGATGTTCATGTAGAGGTATTAGCCAAAATTTATCTAGCCCTCCAATGTGATTTTGATGAAATCATGGAAATAATCCCAAAAAATAACGGAAAGGTGCAATAGTAAAATGGATCTTATATTTAAGAAAAAAGAAATGACAGAAGAAGACATCAAATTCCATTATATTAGTCCTGCTATTGTCTCTAAATGGGATAATAATAAAATCACTATGGAGACAAAAATCACAGATGGTAAAATTAACCTTCGTGGAAATTTGATTTCTAGAGAAAGGCCTAAAAAGGCAGATTATATATTATATTTAAATTCAAATAAACCTATAGCTGTTGTGGAAGCAAAAGATAATAAGCATAGTGTTTCTCATGGGTTACAACAAGCGATGACCTACGCAAAAATGCTCGATGTTCCTTTTGCCTATAGCTCCAATGGAGACGGCTTTTTTGAGCATGATTTTTTAACAGGTAAAGAACGAGAATTTTCTATGGATGAATTTCCATCAGAAAAAGAACTAATAGAAAGATTTAGGACAGAGTTCAATCAAGGCGAAGGATTAAGTTCACTAGAAGAAAAAATCATTGAACAGCCATATTTTTCAAGTCAAAACTCTTACCCTCCTAGATACTATCAAAGAGTTGCAGTAAACAGAACGGTTGAAGAAATTGCTAAAGGAAAAGATAGACTTCTTCTTGTTATGGCAACAGGTACAGGAAAGACTTATACCGCTTTCCAAATTGTTTATAGACTTTTACAAAGTGGGCTTAAGAGAAAGATTCTTTATTTAGCCGATAGAAATATCTTGGTTGATCAGTCCATTCAACAGGATTTCGCACCACTTGAAAAAGTTATCCATAAAATCAATGTAGCAAAAGATGACCCAAGTACTATCACTTCACATCAAGTATATTTTTCGCTTTATCAACAACTTGTTGGAGATGATGATGCGGAACATTTTTCAAAACTTTTTAAGCCGGACTTTTTTGACCTTATCATTGTAGACGAGTGTCATAGAGGTTCTGCAAAAGAAGAATCTAGATGGAGAAAAATTCTAGAATACTTTTCTTCTGCAACCCAAATCGGTATGACAGCAACACCAAAAGAAACAAAATATGTATCAAACATCAATTATTTTGGTGACCCAATCTATACCTATTCTCTAAAAGAAGGAATTGAAGATGGCTTTTTAGCTCCATTTAAGGTTATTAACATTACCACTGATATTGGGGATGGTTGGCGTCCTATTAAGGGGCAAAAAGACAAATTCGGCAACCCTATCGAAGATAGACTCTACAACAATACAGACTATGACTACAATATCATAATAGAGGACAGAACCCATCAGGTAGCTAGTGAAATCACAAAATATTTGAAAGCAACTGACCGTATGGCAAAAACCATTGTCTTTTGTCCAACAGAAGAAGCAGCAGAAAGAATGCGAATAGCTTTAGTCAATCTCAATTCAGATATGGTTAAAGAACATCCTGATTATTGTGTTCGCATAACAGGAAGTGATGATTACGGAAAGAGCAAGCTCGACTATTTCATTTCCGTATCTGCAAAATACCCTGTTATAGCCACAACATCAAAGCTTCTATCCACAGGTGCTGACTGCAAGATGACAAAGCTAATTGTCCTTGATGAGATGATAGGCTCAATGACTGAGTTCAAACAAATTATAGGTCGTGGCACAAGACTCCGTGAAAAAGAAGGCAAGACACATTTTGTTGTTATGGACTTTAGAAATGTTTCAAGACTTTTCACTGATCCAGATTGGGATGGACCTATTGAGATAGACAATAATTTTAATTCAGATAAAAAACCAACTTCTCCTAAACCAGGTGGAGATGAAGATGATACCACACCACTTGATCCTGCTATTAAACCAGTTATAGATAAAAATGGATGTAGAGTTGAAATTATTCATAAAACTATATCCGTCTACGATACAAATGGTAAACTTTTAAGGCAGGAAAGTATTGTGGACTATACAAAAGAAAATATCAAAGGCGAATTTGCCTCTCTAGATGTCTTTATTCGTGAATGGAGAAACGATCCTAAAAAAGATAAAATACGAAAACTTCTTCTAGAACATGGCATTGATATAGAAAAACTCAAATCAGAACAAAATATGGCAGAAGTTGATGACTTTGACTTCATTTGTCATATTGCTTTTAATCAAAAACCTCTTACACGAAAAGAGCGAGCAGAAAATGTCAAAAAACAAGATTTCTTTAGTAAATATAACGGAGTCGCCAAAGAAGTTTTAGAGGCATTGCTTGATAAGTATATGAACCAAGGAATCACAGAAATTACAAACACAGAAGTACTAAGACTAGATCCTTTTATGAAACTGGGAAAACCATCTAAAATCGCAAGTTATTTTGGTGGAAAAGAAGGATATACTAACGCTGTGGCTGAACTACAAGATGCAATCTATAACTATGGAAGGGTATAACAATGAGTAATCTATCAGGATTTGTAAAAAGATTAAGGGATATCATGCGAAACGATGCTGGTATCAATGGTGACGCACAAAGAATTGAACAAATCACATGGATGCTTTTTCTAAAAGTCTATGACGCAAAGGAAAGCGACTGGGAAATGAATGAAGATGACTATACATCTATCATTCCTGATGAATGCAGATGGACTAATTGGGCATATGACGACAGAACTGGTGTCGCCCTAACAGGTGATGACTTACTAAACTTTGTAAACAACACCCTTTTCCCTACACTAAAAAGTCTGCCCGTAACTCGAGAGACACCGATTAAGAAAGCGATTGTTCAAACCACCTTCCAAGATGCCAACAACTACATGAAAGACGGCGTCCTCCTAAGACAGGTAATAAACATCATCGATGATATTGACTTTGGCGACTACAACGAAAGCCATGCTTTTGGAGAAATCTACGAAACTATTCTAAAAGAATTACAAAGTGCAGGTTCAAGTGGCGAGTTTTATACTCCTCGTGCTGTAACCGATTTTATGGCAAAAATGATAAAGCCAAACATTGGTGAAACTATGGCGGATTTAGCTTGTGGAACAGGTGGCTTTATTACAAGTTGGCTAAAAGAACTTCATAAAAAAGTAGAGACAGTCGCTGATGAAGAAGCTTATTCTTCATCCATTTATGGCATTGAGAAAAAACAATTCCCCTATATGCTAGCCATCACCAATATGCTACTACATGATTTAGATGTGCCACAAATTTTTCATGACAATACACTTCTTAGAGATGTACTAGACTATACAGATGATGATAAGTTTGATGTTATCCTCATGAATCCTCCTTATGGTGGGGCAGAAAAGGCAGATGTCAAAAGTCATTTCCCCGCTGATTTAGCAAGTTCTGAAACAGCAGATCTTTTCATGTCTGTAATTATGTACCGCCTAAAAGAAAATGGACGAGCAGCTGTCATTTTGCCAGACGGATTTTTATTTGGTACCGATAATGCCAAGATTAATATCAAAAAGAAACTTCTTAAAGAATTTAATCTACATACCATTATCCGAATGCCATCAAGTGTATTTAGTCCATATACTCCGATTACCACAAACATTCTTTTCTTTGATAATACGGGAGAAACGAAGGAAACCTGGGTTTATAGACTAGATATGCCAGAAGGATACAAGAACTTCTCTAAAACTAAGCCAATGAAGTTAGATCATTTTGAGCCTGTTATCACTTGGTGGGAAAACAGAGAAGAAATAATAGAAAATAGTTTTGACAAAGCTAAGAAATATTCAAGAGAAGAGCTAGAGGAGAAGTACAATTATAATCTCGATCTATGTGGCTACCCGCATGAAGAAGAAATTATTCTTCCTCCTCATGATTTAATTCAGCAGTACCAAGAGGAACGAGCAAGTCTAAATGCTGAGATAGATAGAGTTCTAAAAGAAATAGAAAATCTACTTGGAGGTAAAATAGAATGACACCAGAACAGCTTAAAAATTCTATCCTCCAACTTGCTATCCAAGGAAAACTAGTCAAGCAAAGAAAAGAAGAAGGAACTGGCGAAGAACTTTTTAAAGAAATACAAAAGGAAAAACAAAAGCTCATAGAAGAAGGAAAGCTTAAAAAACAAAAAGCACTCTCGGAAATCACAGAAGATGAAATCCCATTTGATATACCGGAGACTTGGAAATGGGTAAGATTGGGGGAAATTGGAGATTGGGGTTCAGGCGCAACTCCTTCAAGAACTAATGCAGATTTCTATGGAGGAAATATTCCGTGGTTAAAAACAGGAGACTTAACAGATAGTTATATTTATGATGTCCCTGAATGTATTACAAAAATTGCACTAGAAAAAACATCTGTAAGATTAAACCCAAAAGGTTCGATTTTGATAGCGATGTACGGAGCCACTATAGGGAAATTAGGAATTTTAACCAAGGCTATGACAACTAATCAAGCTTGTTGTGCATGCATAGTTTTCCCTAGTGTTTATAACTTATATTTATTCTATTTTCTTTTAGCAAATAGAACTAGCTTTGTAAAGCAAGGAGAAGGTGGAGCACAGCCCAACATTTCAAAGGACAAAATTATAAATACACTTATACCCCTTCCACCACTTGCTGAGCAAACGCGTATTGTAGAGAAAATCGAAGAGCTTTTGCCACTTGTTGATAGCTATGAAAAGGCGTGGAAAAGATTAGAAGAACTAAACAAAAAATTTCCTCTTGATATGCAAAAATCAATCCTACAAGAAGCGATCCAAGGAAAACTAGTCAAGCAAAGAAAAGAAGAAGGAACTGGCGAAGAACTTTTTAAAGAAATTCAGGAGTATGAAGACTCTTTAATAAGAAATAAATCTATTAAAAAAGAAAAACCATTTCCAAGCATTGAGGATAATGAATATTTATTTGATATTCCAGATAATTGGATTTGGGTAAGATTTGGTGAGCTAGGAAGATATAAAAAAGGTCCTTTTGGTAGTGCCTTAACTAAGAATATATTTGTACCAAAAGGGGATAACACTATAAAGGTATATGAGCAAAAGAATGCAATAAAAAAAGATGCCTCTATAGGCGAATACTATATAACTAAAAGCTATTTTACAAACAAATTATCCGGATTTTCTGTAGAACCTGGAGATATAATTGTTAGCTGTGCGGGTACAATTGGCGAAGCTTTTATATTGCCTAGTAACATTGAGAAGGGAATAATTAATCAAGCGTTAATGAGAATGAGGTTATTTGAACCAATTTTTGTGGGATATTTCTTACTCTATTTTGATTATGTTTTAAAGAAAAATGCTAGGGAAAATAGTAAAGGTTCAGCAATAAAGAACATTCCTCCCTTTGCAATCCTTAAAAATTATTTGGTCCCCCTCCCACCACTTGCTGAGCAAAAGCGTATTGTAGAAAAAATCGAGGAGCTTTTGCCTCTGTGTGAAAGACTTAAATAACCTATGCAAAATAAACATCGGTATAACTAGTACTTCTACTAATTATGCCGGATTATATTAAAAAGAGAAAAAGGTATACGATATGGTGATAAAAGATTTTGAAAAATATATTGATAAAAAGGTTTTGATTATGCTCGCTGACGGTAGGGAATTTGTTGGTGAACTTGATTCAATTGCTCCTGATTACGATACAGAGTCTGGGAAAGATGAGCTTGAATTATTTATTGAGGGGGCATATATGACAGTTCCTATCGACGAAGTAAAAAGTATTGATGCTCTTCATTGCTTTAATATCTCAAAAATATAGCGTTATTATAACATGAAATTGTGAAATTTTCTATCTCCCGTAACCAGCTATTATTCTATTGGCAGACTGTTTTAAAATTATACTAGTGTAGTCTACACACAAAAAATAAACATCGGTATAACTAGTACTTCTACTAATTATACCGATTGATTTATAATGATTTAATTCCCCAAGCTAAACCTTTAATCAGTACCTTCTTATTTTAAGTTTATCCTTATCAGTCGCGTGGCACAACCAATATCCTTATTGCATTTAGCACTGCCAAAATCAAAACGCCTACATC
>ERZ773013.1564-NODE-1564-length-13399-cov-7.816022_pt1 | contig 13399 bp, 12 predicted proteins | sample MGYA00511670_ERZ773013 | MGnify/ENA primary metagenome ERZ773013 (study PRJEB29015, sample SAMEA2738120) | human oral metagenome | biome: human oral; feature: human-associated habitat; material: saliva | place: China | collected 2257 ...
ATTGCATCTTGCTGTCTTTTATCGAACATCTGCAGGATCTCTGCGGAAGCCTGTTGGAACCCGCACTGCACCCTGTCTGCATAAGAGCGGTTCAGGTCACTGTAATAGCAGCAGACAAAGCGCTCCAGGGCGTCTTCATTAGGGAACTGCTCCTTGGCCTTGGATTTATGTTTCAGCCCTTTATTACTCCGTTCAATAATGTTCGTAGTGTAGATGCCCTTCCAGATCGCTTCTGGAAAATGATAAAACGTAAACAGGCTCCCGTTATACCGGTCAAAAATACCTTTGAGTTTTGGATACTGTTTCCCGTGCTTTTCTAAGAACCCCTCCAAGGTACCAACCGCTGCCGGTTCGGAACCTGCCCTGTATACGGCTTTCAGGTCTCCAAGGATTTCCTTGCGGTCTTTACTTGGATATGCCTGGCAACCGTCCGGGAGAGATGGACCTAAGCACTGTTGGTGGTTTGCGTCAGGAAACTGGCGTTTGACCGCGTCACGCATCCCTTTGAGTCCGTCAGAAGCAAACATGAGCACCTGTTCCACGCCCCGCCCTTTGATGGAGGCCATCATCTCTTCGTAATTTGCGGCAGATTGCGTAGGGTAAAGGGCGTAATCCAGCACCTCCCTCGTACCATCCGGCGTAATGCCGCTCAGCACATGGAGCGGTTCTTTTGCCACACTGTCACGGCGGACATTAAGATAGGTGGCATCCATGAAGATAACCACGTATTTGTCTGAAAGCCGGCGGTTGTGGAATTCTTCCACCTGGCTTTTGACAGTCTTGGAAATATTCGAAACCGTTGCCGGGGAGTAGTAATGGCCGTACAGCTTCTCGACCAGGCCGGCAATCTCCCTTGTGGTGATCCCTTTCCGCTAGAGCGTGATAATGGTCGTTTCCAGGTCGTGCGTCCTTTTGGCATAGCCCAGGATCAGCTTTTGGTCGAAAGCCTCGTTGCGGTCCCGCGGGATAGAGACATGGAGTTTTCCATACTTCGTATCCAGGTCCCGTTCGTAGTAACCATTGCGGCTGTTGCCTGTATTGTAGCCGGTTGTGCTGTTCTTCTCGTATCCAAGGAAGGCAGTCAGCTCGGTTTTCAGGAGGTCGTCGCTAGCAGCCTTAAGATGGGAACGGAAGAACTCGTCAATAGACTCATTATTCAATAGCGCTGCCGTCAATTCTGTGTTAAGCTGTGACATAGAAGGAACCCCTTTCTCTGCTGTGTTTTGTGTAGTGCTTAACACTTTACAGGAAATCGGTTCCTTCTTCTATACTTGGAAGCTAACGTTTACACAACATAATTTACACTATCGCAGCGTCAGCGAGCGTCTTGGTAGCGCCATCAGCCTTCGCGGCAGATGCATCTGCTGCAGCATTCTTCTGGTCGAGGTCTGCCTTTGCCTGGCTCAGGGCATCCTGGGCCTTGCTGTAGGCATCCTGTGCGTCCTTGAGGGCAGCTTCGGCCTTCGCAAGATCGGCTTGCGCCGTCTCCTTGCCGGCAAGTGCCTTCTCATAGACTGCCTCGGCCTGATCGGCAGCCTTATTGGCAGCTTCTGCCTTGGCGGCAGCATCTGCAGCAGCCTTGTCTGCTGCATCGGCTGCAGCTTTCTTGGCAGCAGCATCAGCCTTCGCGGCAGCAAGCGCATCGTCTGCTGCCTTCTTTGCTTCATCGGCCGCCTTCTTGGCAGCCTCGGCATCGCTTACAGCCTTCTCTGCGTCAGCGACCTTCTGGTCCGCCTCGTCAGATGCAGCCTTCTTCTCTGTCTGGGTCTTCTGGGCAGATGCAAGGTCGTTCTTTGCCTGAGCAAGTTCTGCATCAGCAGCCTTCTTTGCCTCCTGCGCATTGGCAAGTGCAGTGCCAGCATCGGTCAGCTTCTGCTGAGCGGCAGTGACATTGGAAGCAGCCTTTGTCTGATTCTCCTTAGCCTGCTCGAGAGCCTTCTGTGCATTATCGAGAGCAGTCTTTGCATCTGCCTTGGCATGAGTACTCTTCCGCGCCTCTTCTATTTCTGCACGGAGGACTTCAGTCGTTGTATAGCGTTCTCTCGCGCTTTTCGTGTCATAGTTTGCTCCCCATGTCGCAGTAGACCATGAATCTGACCAGCCGAAACCGACTCCTTTGATTCCCACGGTGAGAAGGTTGAGATAGTGGCCACATCCAGTCTGCGTTATGGAGTCCCAATAGATATTAGGATATTCCTGTATGAACTGGGCAACCTTAGTGAACCCCTTGCCATCAACCCATCCGGCCCCTTCCTTGCCAGGGTTCTGCGCAGCCCAATTATCATAGACAGGCTTCTCAGACATCCAGGCAGTGAAGGGATCTTTCCTGCCCCAGCACAAGTCTCGATAGGTTGAACGACCCACGCTCGAATGGCCTACATAGCCATCGGGTGTCGTATGGTCATTCATATCTGCTTCGAGCATCTGGTCAACAATAAGGACGGGATCGACGCTCAGCGTAGTAATTCCATACTGCTTGCGGATGTCGTTATATTCATCGATGCAGTTAAGTGCCTTGAGAATGTAGTCGTAGTTGACAGTCGAGCCATCAGCGACGGTACCCAGGCCTTCCGCTGCATAAGACTCATTGTCCTTCTTGGCAAGCTCATCATAGGAGCTGCCGCCAAGAGCCGTCGCATTCGGCTCGATCCAATATTTGTTGACGAACTCGAGAGCAGTGAGGGCCTTGATATCTTCAGGCGTTGCATCATATGCAGCCTTCGCCTTGTCGTAGTCCTCCTGCGCCTGCTTGACGGCTGCATCGGCAGTGTCCTTCGCGCTCTCGGCAGACTTCACGGCATCTGCTGCAGAGCTCTGGGCCTTTGCAGCGCTGTCGACGTTGGAGGTAGCAGTCTCAGCAGCCTTCTCCTTGTCGGCGACCTTCTTGTTGGCATCCTCGACATTCTTCGTCGCTGCATCGAGCTCGGATTTCGCTGTCTGTGCCTTCGTCTGGGCAGTGGCGAGATTGTCCTGTGCCGTCGTGAGGGCAGCCTGTGCCTCCTCGAGCGCTGCCTTTGCCGTTGCGCTATCAGAGGAAGCATCAAGAGCAGCCTGAGCCGCATCGACTGCAGCCTGAGCCTTCTCCACAGCATCGGATGCATCCTGTGCATCGGATGCTGTCTTGTCCGCTGCATCCTTCGCAGACTTGGCTGCGTCTATCTCGGACTCGCTCGGTGCAGCCGTGCTGTCAGCTGCCTTCTGGGCATCTGCTGCATCCTTGGCGGCGGTGTCTGCTGCCTTCTGGGCATCCTCTGCTGCGCTCTTGTTGTCGGCAGCTGCCTTTTCTGCGTCCTCAGCCTGCTTCTCGGAATCGTTGCGTGCAGACTCTGCCTTCTGCGTAACCTCTGCACGATCCTCTGCCTGCTTGGCAGTATCAGACTCGAGCTTCGACTTCGCTGCATCATTTGCAGCCTTCGCCTCGTCGTATGTTGTCTGTGTATCTGCCTTGGACGTGGTCTCTGCAGGAGCAGCCGTCTTGGCAGCCGTTCCCTCATCCGTGGAAGAAGGCGCAGGCGCCTCCTCTGCAAATGCAGGAGCTGCCGTCATAGCTACGGCAAGCGCACCTGTCGATGCCGCTGCCATGAGTGCCTTCGTATATCTGTCCGTCTTGCTTGGCTGTGGAGCCATATGCTTCGGTGCCTGCTTCTTCATGGATTCCCGCCTTCCACATGAAGCGTCCCGGATGGATGCGCTTCTTCAGACTTGCCTAGCTTCAATATAGGAACTCTGAAAGTTCAATTCGTTGCGCAACACCCGATAAGCCGCAGGCAGATAGCCATCTTTTACCATTCAGAAACGCCGGCATGAAGAAAGCTGCCTCGCCATTCATGCCATGGCAAGGCAGCTCCTGTTCTTGTCTGAAATGCTTGTCAGTCGGACCAGAGGGTATAGGATCCTCCCTCGAAAACCTCTTCAGGACGTCCCGGCAGAAGGACATGTGCCTTCGTGCCTTCCGGTACAGAAAGCTCGAGGCGAATCCTTCCTTCCTCCCGCCTCCAGGCGATGCCGATGGGGCCTGATGCGCTCTTGTATGTGAGCTCTGCACCGTCGATCCTCTGCACGGTTCCCGGAGCGACCGTGAACTCCCTGAATCCAGGCTCTTTCATGGCAAGGCCACCGACCTTGCGGACGATCCAGTCGCCGACGCAGCCGAAGGCATAGTGGTTGAAGGAGTAGATGCCGACCGTGCCATCCTCCTGGATGCCTGCCCAGGACTCCCACATGGTCGTCGCTCCATGCTCCACCTCGTAGAGCCAGCTCGGGCACCTGTTCTGGAAGAGGAGCGTCTCAGCGAGATCTTCGTACTCATGGTCTGAGAGGACATCGAGCAGATACGGAACCGAGAGGAAGCCCGTATCGAGCCTGTCCCTGTTCGCATGGATCATGCTGGCAAGCACATCTGCTGCTGCCTGCTCCTCCCCTTCCGGCATGAGGCCGAAGGCAAGCGCCAGGACAAGCGGACCCTGGAAGGGAGAATCGAGATGTCCCGCACCCGTGCAGAAGCGGTGCTGGAAGGCAATGCGGACCTTCTCTGCATAGTCTCGGCACACTGCAGCATACTCAGTCTCGCCGAGCACGTCCGTTACCTTGGCAAGCACGACAGACTGTCGATACAGGAACTCCGTCGCCACGATGTCCTTTGTTGCCATGGCCGCCTCGATCGGCCCCTTGGCATCCTTGCCAATCATATAGCTCGGGAACATCCAGTCGCCGTAGTGGAACTTCGTATCCCAGATGTAGCGGCTCTCGTCGTTCTTGGTACCGGCAGCGCTTGCGACAGAGAACTCGTGCCAGCGCTTCATGGCCGAGAAGCAGTCAGCGAGCACCTGCTTGTCTCCATAGCGCTCATAGAGCGTCCAGGGCACGAAGACGATTGCATCGCCCCAGCCCGCAGAGGAATACGAGCCGAAGATACCGGTCGTATAGATGCACTTCGGCGCCGGCGAGTAGTCGATGATCTGTCCATCGTCTCCCTGGTCGGCACGGACGCTCCTGAGCCAGCGCTCGAGGAAGGAACGCACATCCATGAAGAAGGTTGCAGTCGGAGCATAGACCTGGATATCGCCTGTCCAGCCCATGCGCTCCCTCTGGGGACAGTCGGTCGGGACCGAGAGCATGTTGCCGCGCTGACTCCACTCGATGTTCTGCAGAAGCCGGTTGATGCGCCCATCGGTCGTGACGAGGGTGCCCGTATGCTCCATCGCGGAGGAAAGCACCTCTGCCCAGACCTCGCCAGGCTCAAGCTGCTCTCTGAGTCCGGAGATCTTTGCGTAGCGGAAGCCATGGAAGCTGAAGTGGGGCCTGAGCTCAGACGCGGTGCCGTCGCCCACGAAGATGTCGGTCTGGTCCTTGTTGCGGCCGGAGATGTTGCAGAAGAAATGCCCTTCCTTGTCGAGCACCTCGCTGTACTCGACGACAATCTCCTGTCCTGCTGCCAGTGAAAGCGTGAGCACGACACGCCCGGTCATGACCTGGCCGAAATCGACGATCGTGGTGCTGCCTTCCTGCCAGATGGCATGAGGCATGATGCGGTCGACGACCTTCACGGCAGGGCCTTCCTGGGGAGCAAGCTCGGAGAAGCTGCCCTGTGCCGGCAGCACCTTCTTCCAGCTTGCATCTTCCTCATAGTCTGCCGTATCCCAGCCTGGACGGGAGAGCCTCAGATCCTGCTTCTCGCCGAGGAAGATGTCGCTCCAGACATAGCGTCCGGTCGAGCTGTGGAAGCCTTCGTCTGAGCAGACAATCTCTTTCGTGCCATCCGCAAAGTCGATCTCGAGCTCTGCCAGGAAGGCGAGCTGGTCGCCGAACTGGCAGGAGTCTCCCGTAGCACCAATCCGGCCCGCATACCAGCCATCGGCGAGCACAGCGCCCAAGCAGTTGGTCTCTTCGATGAGATCGGTCACGTCGTATTCCTGATACATCAGGAACTTCCCGTAGGAGGTGAAGTCAGGCGTGAAGAGCGCATCGGTCACGATATGCCCATTGAGGTGCGGCTCGTAGATGCCATGCGCCGTGCAGAAGAGCGTTGCCTTTTCGACCTTCTTGCCGGCAGGCACCTCGAATATCTTCCTCAGATAGGCGCAGGGACGCAGTCTCTCGTCGTTCGGTGCAGACTCTGGAATCTCGTGGGTGACAAACATCTGCTCGACCGTGAGCGCCGGCTCTTCTGTCGCCTTGGGCTCGTCAGGCGAGGTCCAGGACGCCTGCCACCTTCTTGCTACTTCTGCCATGCTATCTTGCCTCCGAAGTCCTGCCATCCATCATATCCGCAGCGCCAGCAGCACCGGAAAGTGCACGAGCCTGAAACTTCGTTGCCTCAAGCACGATGCAGACAGCAAGGGCAAGAATGCCTGCGACAAGGAAGGTCGTGGCTGCAGCACCGCCGGACACGGCATTCAGGAGAACCGGGCTCAGGAAGCCGCCGAGGGAGGTGCCGATGGAGTAGAAGGCGATGGCCTGGGCAATCATGGCAGGCGGATTGATGACAGAAAGGACAAAGGGTGCCTGGGAGAAGAAGACGGAAAGGGATGCGCCCGCAATGAACGAGAAGACGTAGGCAGCAGCGAGATTCGGCAGCACAGCAAGGCCGAGCAGGGCAATGCCGACCATTGCGAAGGCAACCGCGAAGGAACGGTTCTGGAAGTGCGGCAGGAGCTTTCCGAGCACGGCGCCTGCGACAAGGCCGCCGACCAGCATGACAGCACTCATGAGGCCAGCTGCGGCAGAGTCGCCGAGGTTTGCTGCAGCAAGATACATGGCAATGTTGTTCGGGAAGGCGTTATAGGCAATCTGGAAGAGGATGCCGAGAGCAAGCACGACGTAGGATGCCTTTGCCATGCTCCCCTTTCCTACAGCAGCACCAGCCGCCTGAGTGGCCTCGGGCTTCGCCTCGTCATGCGGAATCAGGAGAGCTGCGACGATGAGGATGACAGGAGCTATCAGGTAGACGAGGTAGTTGTTCCTCCAGCCTCCGACAGAGAGCTGTCCTCCCACGACGGTCATGAAGATGGCACCGATATTCACGAAGCAGGTGTTTTGTGCCATAGCGCTCTGGCGCTCCTCAGGAGGAAGGAACTCCGTAAAGAGGAGCTGCGTCAGATTCGTGATGAAGCCGACGCCGAGGCCAAGAACAGCCGAGCACACAAGCATGAAACCAAGGCCCGCCTGAATGAAGAACGGCAGAAGGCCGCCAATCGCAACCAGTGCCACACCGAAGAGCGAAAGGGTCTTCTTGCTCATATGGTTGGCGGTACGTGCCACAATGAGCGCCGCAGCAACGGCCGTCAGGCTTGGGAGCGAAGCGAGCATCTGCACCGTGGATGCCCCTGCAGCCGGAAAGTCTGCCATGATGAGGCCAAGAGACGGCGTGATGCCCAGTGCTGCCATGGACAGCAAGGTCAGCGAGAAGATGCCGGCTTTTGTCTTTGCATAGCTCTTCATAAGTCCTCCCTGGCAGGGATGCCAAACATCCCCGCAATACATACAGCATGTTCATGTTTTGATGCTTTATGGCCAGATGTACGTGCGCGCTCGCACATCCGATGCCTTCAGTCACAGACGAAGCACATATCAGGCATCTCTTTGAGCTTCGTCTCTTCTTGAGGATATTCTTGCAGAATAGCCGAGCTGATTACATGGGCATATCTTAGACATACATGCTGTATTCTTATGCTATCGAGAGGAGCATCATGACAGCATGGATTTCGCCCATCCTGAGGGATTCCTTCAGTCAGGAGAACATAACAGCAGAAGAGGCAACAGGGAAGGCTCTGGCTGCACTCTCGGGTCACCAGCTCACTCTCGAGACGCTGGCCGACGAATCCTTCATCCTGCCAGACGGAGACATCTCTCTCATTGCCCACAGGATGGCCTTTCCAGCTCCCGTGCATACGCACAGCTACTACGAGTTCCTCTATCTCCTCAAGGGTAATGTCGTGAACGTCGTGGCAGGCGAAGAACTCTACATGCCCGAAGGCAGCCTCTGCATCATGAATCTCCAGAGCTCGCATGCCCTCGAGGTCATAAATCCGGAAGCGGTCGTCGTGAACCTCTGTCTCAAGCCCGAGCTCTTCGCGTCAGGGACCTACGAGCGCTTCTTCGAAGACGGGAACCGCATCTCCCGCTTCCTGCAGGGCAGGAGCAGCTCCCCCTATCTCATCATGAACGACACACCCGAAGGCACCATCCGCCACCTGATGGCGGACATCATCTCTGCCTTCGATGCATCCCAGATGAAGGAGAGCTTCGAGATCGATGCGCTCGTGCTCCTGCTTCTGGCGAAGCTCTGCACCATCAACTCGTACAGCTACAGCGGCATCAACCAGAAGACGATGCAGATGCTTGACTATATCGCCGTGAACTACCGCACCATCACGGTCGGCAGCCTGGCTGAAGAATTCGGCTACAGCGAGAACTATCTCACCCAGTACTTCAAGAAGCACACGGGCAAGACCCTCTCTTCTGTCATTGCTGCTACCCGGCTCTCCAAGGCCGCCGAGCTCATGGAAGACCCCAGCCTTACGCTCGAAGCCATCGCAGATGAAGTCGGCTATGCCTCATACAGCCACTTCTTCCAGGTCTTCCGCCGCCGTTTCGGCACGGGGCCGAAGGAATGGCGGGAAGAGCATCTTGCTGTCAGCGGAGGACATATTCAGGGAAACGGCACAGTTGCTGAAACCGTATAGCGATCTGCCTGCAGCGTTTCACGTTTTCCAAGGTTTCCACAGAACAGATTTGCACGTTTTCCAGAGTTATCCAATTACTGTCCTGCACGTTTTCCGGAGCTCCGGAGCTTCAGTTCGCAGGCAATGCAACCGTCGCTGCCGGCTGTCCAGGTCACGGTACCCTTATCTCAGGTCTGACGTCACCGCTTCAAGAAGCTTCGTGCAGCCCAGCATCACATCACAATAGGTAGCATCGAAGTCGCCGGTATACCAGGGGTTTGCCACATCGCGGGCAAGCCCTGCCCAGGAGAGGAGGAGCGACACTTTGCCTTCTGGGTCGGCACACCGTATCTCCTCCTTGCTCACTGGCCTCCACGAGTAGCCCATGCCCTTCTCTCCCAGTAGCAGGCGATAGATGCCGGCAAGGTTCTCCTGGTCCATGCCAATGAGATAGTCGAAGTGTAAGTGGTCGGCTGATCCCATCTGGCGGCTCGCATGATGTCCACACACGATGCCATGCTCCTGAAGCACCTGCCTCGTGCCGGGGTGGATATCGTTTCCGATCTCTTCCCTGCTTGTCGCCGCAGACTCGATCTCGAACGCATCTTCGAGGCCGGCATTCAAGACAAGGTGCTTCATGACATATTCCGCCATCGTCGAGCAGCAAATGTTGCCGTGGCAGATGAAGAGGATGCATACCATCAGGCTCCTGCTCTAGCGTGCGGCCTGAAGGACATTGCCGATGTTGTGCATGAGGTCAGAAAGGAAGCGCGGCACATCGACCGATACTGCTACTCGCATAGACTTCTCGGGCACATTGAGGCGCGTATCGTCGCCGATCGTACGTCCCCTTGTCGGGCCGCCGCAGTCGACCTTCATGCTGATGGGGAGGCAGCCCACAAGCGTGGGGTCGATCGCGACTGCCGCAGCCAGCGGATCGTGGAGTCCGCAGCCGCCGAGATAGGGCGCATTCTTCGCATAGGCGCCAATGCAGTAGTCGACCATATCGGCGTAGGCACGTCCTGCCTTCGTGCCAAGATCGCGCCACTGCTCAGTCTCCTTCTTTGTGAGGAGCGTCTGGAGTGTGACATCGAGCCCCACCATCGTGGCGTGCACGCCAGAGCGGAAGACCTCATCTGCTGCTTCAGGATCCTGGCCGATATTGGCCTCCGTCCAGGCATTGATATTGCCTGGCACCGTGAGGGCGGCGCCCATGAGGACCACATGGAGCGTGTCCTTGATGGACGGGTCCCTCCTGAGTGCTGCCGCAAGGTTCGTCTGCGGGCCCGTCGGCACATAGACAAGATCGTCTCCATACCGGTGAGCAGAATCGATGATGAAATCGACAGCTGAGGTGTCCTGGACGGTGCGAGCAGAGTCTGCAATAGAGATGTTGCCGATACCGTTGGCGCCATGGATGAAGGCAGAGGCCTCGCTCACAGAGAAGCCCTCCTCTGCCTGTGCATGCGGAAGGCCTGCAAAGACAGGCACCTCAGGATGTCCCAGAAGCTCGGTCAGGGCAAGGCTGTTTCTGAGCCCCTACGAAAGCAGGACGTTGCCGTAAGTGCCCGTGATGCCAATAAGCTCTGCATCGGGGCTTCCGAGCACATAGGCAATGGCCAGGGCATCGTCGATGCCGGTATCGAGGTCGAGGATGATCTTCTTCATAGCAAGCCTCTCATGTCTTTCTGCCATCTGGGAAGCTCCGGAACCATCAAGGGCTTCCAGCGTCTGTTCAGCGTATTCAGCATATAAAGTATAGCCAGGAACAGATATCCGCCAGATCGCCGCTGCCTGACGGCTCGGAGAGGAGAGCTATATGATCTGGTTCACGGCCGACCTCCATCTGGGGCATGAGAGCCTCGCTACCCAGAAGCGCGGCTTCTCCTCCCTGGAGGCGATGGAGCGCACGATCATCCAGAACACCAATATCAAGGTCGCTCCGACCGATACGCTCTATGTCCTCGGCGACTTCTCCTATCGCTGCACCGTAGAGCATGCCCGAGCGCTCAGAAAGAAGATTGTCTGCCGCAAGGTCCACCTGATCTGTGGCAACCACGACAAGGACTGGTCGCGTCCGGAAGTTGCCCATACCTTCGTGCTCGATTCTCCGCTCATGAGGATGAAGACAGAAGAGGGGCAGATGCTTGTCCTCTGCCACTATCCTCTGCTCTCCTGGGAAGGCATGCACCGAGGCTCGATCATGCTCCATGGCCACATCCATTCAGGCCAGGGAGAGGCAGCGCCCGGAAGCTACAACACGAGGATGCGGGATGAGGGGACGCTCCGCTACGACGTGGGCGTCGATGCGAACGATATGGCACCCATATCGCTCGACGAGATCCTCGCCTGGTTTGCCCATACAGAACCCTAGATCGAGGAAGGCCTCTAGCGCCAGATATGGGCGCGAAGCCACTCCGCTGCCTCGTTCACGACCTGCCAGTAGTAGGGGTCGACGAAACCATGGCCGCCGCCCGGAATCACATGGAGCTCACAGTGCGGGAAGAGCGACTGGGCGCGCTGGGAGTACGAGAGCGGCACGACCTGATCTGCGTCCCCATGGAAGATGATCACATCCTGCGGAAAGGCCGGGATGTGCTCGAAGAAGTCGTAGTCCCAGCAGGAGCGCAGGAAATCTCCTGACACATCCATGCTCATAACGTGGAAGCGCTCAGGCAGATCCTCCCTCCGCGCACAGGCACTGTGCACCGCATCGTACAGGTTGAAGGCAGGATAGAGCAGAAGGCAACCCTTCACGAGCTGTACGTTCGCCCTCGCTGCCATGAGCGCGATCGTGGCACCCAAGGAGGCGCCACAGAGGAAGAGGTTGTGCTCGTCCACATAGGACTCCCGCGAGAGCTCCCAGGCAACCGCCTCGAGGTCATGCTGCTCCGTGAAGAGCGACATATTGTCCTGCCAGCTGCTCCTTGAGTAGCTGCCACCACCGCAGAAGTCGAAGACATACGTCACCATGCCCCGCTCGGCGGCACACCTTGCATACGGCTCCATGTCCCCATGGTTCGTCGAGAGCCCATGGGCAAAGATGGCAGTAGCGCGCGGCCTTCCGTCATCCCAGCCATCCGGTAGGAAGAGCTTCCCGTAGATCTTCTTGTCATCGCGCTGGCACCAATGCTCGCGTTCCGTATAGCCCACAGCAGCCTCCTGGAGAGTCTCTTGTCAGATGGATTTTTCAAATTCATTCTACCTGATGCATGTGCAATCCCTTGCCCATCTCCCATGATTGGGACGCCTGTCCCAGACGAGACAGCTGTCTGTTTGAAGCTCTGAGCAGGGGTGATGCAGAGCCCGGAAGACGAAGGAGGCTCCGGAAGAGCGAATCTCCGGGGCTTCCCACAGATGCTCCACAGATGAGGTGCTAGTGCGTTGTACCCGTAGCCGTCTTCACATCATCCTCGTGCTCGACGGCAGCTGCGAGTCCGAGCTCGATGCCGCGCGTCATCATATCGAGCGACATGCTCGGCGTCAAGGATGGCAGATGGCAGGCCTGCTCCGTCGCATACGGGACATGGAGGAAGCCACCACGGACGCCCGGATGCTTCGTTGCCAGCGTGTGCAGCAACGAATACATCACGTCGTTGCAGACGTAGGTGCCGGCCGTATAGGAGACCTCTGCCGGGATGCCTGCTCCGGTCATGGCCTGGACCATTGACTTGACGGGAAGCGTCGCGAAGTAGGCATCGGGGCCATCAGCCAAGATCTTCTCTGCCACCGGCTGGTTGCCGTCGTTGTCCGGAATGCGGGCAGCAGCGTAGTTGATACCGACAAACTCAGGCGTGATCTTCGCGCGGCCACCTGCCTGGCCGACGCAGAGCACGAGGTTCGGCTGGACCTCGTCAATTGCCTTGTCCACAGCCTCGGGTCCCTTGCCAAAGACAACCGGGATTTCGACCTTCGTGACGGAGGCGCCGGCAATCGTGTCGGGAAGCCTGCGAACAGCCTCCCAGGCCGGGTTCATGGTCTCACTGCCGAACGGCTGGAAGCCAGTCACGAGAATCTTCTTCATAGCAATCCTTCTCTCTCCCAGAAGAGCCTGCCCGAAGGCAGGCTCTCGTTGTATACGTCTAGATGGTCTCTACCCAGCTACAGCGCGACGAGGCAGATCATGAGGAGAATCTGGAAGGCAAGCATGATGAGGGCGGGGACGATCTGCTTCTTGATGGCACCGTACTCGTCGTCCATCTCGAGGATTGCGACAGGGACGATGTTGAAGTTGGCTGCCATTGGCGTCATGAGCGTGCCACAGTAGCCGCAGGTGTAAGGGCGAGGGAGCCGACAATGACAGGATCTACACCGAGGGGCATCGCGAATGGAGCCCCAATGCCGACCGTCATGACCGTGATGGCAGCAAAGGCATTGCCCATGATCACCGTGAAGAGGGCCATGCCGACGCAGTAGACAACGATACCGACGACCATGTTACCCTGCGGGATGATGGCGCCCACGATATCGGAGATGACGGTGCCGATGCCTGTGGCTATGAAGACGGAGCCCAGGATGGCAAGAAGCGTCAGGAGCACGATAAGCTTACCCACGATATCGAGCATGCGGCGGGAGTTCTCGAGATAAACCCTCATCGTGTTCTGCTTCGGCCGCATGAAGTGCAGGACGATTATGCCGACAAAGACGCCGACCGTGATACCAACAGGGAGCTGATCTGTGACAGAGCGAGGAAGGTCCTGAAATACAGGACAGCCAACGAGGTCTTTAGGGAGATG
>ERZ773013.1567-NODE-1567-length-13395-cov-2.821589_pt1 | contig 13395 bp, 5 predicted proteins | sample MGYA00511670_ERZ773013 | MGnify/ENA primary metagenome ERZ773013 (study PRJEB29015, sample SAMEA2738120) | human oral metagenome | biome: human oral; feature: human-associated habitat; material: saliva | place: China | collected 2257 ...
GATGACTTCGTTGTTGGATCCGGCGCGAGACTCGTGACCAATCTTAGCGTCAAAAGTGACCTGAGCCTCACCTGTCTTACCACTCTTTGTTGTAACAAGGATGACACCATTAGCACCACGCACACCGAAGACGGCTGTTGCGGAAGCATCCTTCAGGACAGTGATATTCTCAATCTCATTCGGGTCGATGTCATCCATGGAGCGCTCCACACCATCGATCTGCACGAGCGGTGCGGAGTTGACCCACGTTCCTTTACCACGGACGAAGATCGTAGCGGCATCGGAGCCCGGCTCACCGGAATATTGTACGGTAGTGACACCAGAGAGGGTACCGGCAAGGACGTTGTTGACGGAGGATACAGGCACGCGAGAGAGATCCTCACCCTTGACAGACGACAAAGCACCTGTCACCGACACCTTCTTTTGTACGCCGTAAGCCACGACCTCGACACCTTGCAGCGTCGTACTCTCTTCCTTGAGCGTCACCTTCATGCCATTGCTGGCCGTGACGGTCTGAGAGATATAACCAACATAAGAGATCTTCAGTTTAGCACCCGGACGGGCATTCACAGAAAAGTTACCGTCAAGGTCAGTGATCGTTCCCTGCGACGCAGGAGCACCGACGGCCATAACCGTTGCACCGATGATGGGCTCTTCTTTCTCATCAACGATAGATCCACGCAGGACATTCTGTCTGGATTGCTGGGTGACAGCTTGCACCCGTTGTAGGCCTATTGCGGGCGGGAAGACTAAAACAGTGGCAAGCACAGCCATAGGTAGCACCGAACCGCGGAATAATGTTTTTTGATTCATTGGCTTTTTATGCTTTTTTAGGCATTAAACGTGTTGCAAAGTTATGCCTATTAAGTATAAACCAATGGGTACAATCGTGCGTTTACCAGTACTTTTGTACAAACCTACTATGTTTTTTCACAATCGGAACATTTGCCCTACTTTGGTATGATAGGTCCTTTCCCTCCTGCCCGGCAAGCGTAGCCTCAGGTCTCCGCCTATTTTAGAGAGAATGTTCAAGCGGATGATCCTTCCGTTCTTCCATTTCATGTCCTCGATGACGAAGCCGCCACGGACATGCAGGCCATTCACCTCGCCCTCGGCTTTCCACTCATCAGGCAGAGCAGGGAGGAGAGAGATATAGCCCTCATGACTCTGCGCAAGCATCTCCATGATACCTGCCGTACAACCAAAGTTACCGTCGATCTGAAAAGGTGGATGAGCATCGAAGAGGTTACGATAGGTGCCACCATGTTTCTTGTTCGTACCGTAGGCGAGGAAACGGTCATCGGTAAGACTCAGTTGGTTTCGGATGAGCCGCAAGGCATGGTTGCCGTCGAGAAGCCGTGCCCAGAGACATACCTTCCAGCCCATGCTCCATCCCGTGCCTTCGTCGCCACGGTGAATGAGCGATGTGCGGGCAGCAGCGAAGGTCTTTGGTGTACCGTCGGGTGTGATCTCGTTGCCGGGATAGAGCCCGAAGAGATGACTCGCATGGCGGTGGGTGTCATTGGGATCGTCCCAATCGTGCAGCCATTCCTGCAACTGCCCCCATCGACCAATCTGCAGCGGTGGCAGACTGTCAGCATGAGCCTCATAATGTTTAGCAAGTGCGGCATCAGTTTTTAAGACATGAGCTGCATCAGCGACATGATGAAAGAGGTCACGCAGCAATTCATTGTCCATCGTCGTGCCATAGCTCAGAGCTGAACGGCCCTCCGGGGTCGGATGACTGTTCTCCGGTGAGACGGACGGTGAGATGACAAGCCAGCCATGCGACGGCTCCTTGATGAGCATGGCATCGAGGAACTCCGCCGCTCCCTTCATGATGGGATAGGCCCACTCCAGGAATTTCCTGTCCTGCGAATAGAGCCAGTGCTCCCACAGCGAGCGGCAGACCCAGGCCCCGCCTGTCATCCACATACCGCTCGGGGCATGGTCGACAGGCCCCGTGGCACGCCAGATATCCGTGTTATGATGGAGTACCCAGCCCGGCTTACCATACATCGTCTTAGCCGTTTCGGCCCCGGTCTTGCTCACCTCTTCGATCAGTCGGAAGAGCGGTTCCTGCAAGTCGGCAAGGCCCGCACCCTCTGCCGGCCAATAGTTCATCTCTAAATTGATGTTAGTTGTATATTTACTATCCCATGCCGGCCAGAGCTTGTCGTTCCAGATACCCTGGAGGTTCGCGGCCTGACCGCCGGGCTGTGACGAACAGATGAGGAGGTAACGACCGAAAGCAAAATAAGTAGCGATGAGACCATTGTCCACGCGTGTCGGCAGCTTCTCCAGGCGTTCATCCGTAGGCTCATCGGCATAACGGTCAGAACCTAAAGAGAGCGACATGCGCTTCATCATCGACTGGAACTTACTGACATGCGCCTGCAGACACTGGTCAAAGTCTTTCGTCATAGCACTCGTGAGATAATCCTCCGAGCGTTTGCTCTCATCGCCACTGATGTCGTGATAGTTCACGAAGTTCGTGGCAAGGGAGATATAGACCGTGGCCTCATCGGCATTGTGCACCTGGATGACGCCATCGCGACTCTCACCATGACCAATGTGACCATCCTTGCGTGCACTAACCGCCAAGCGCCCCATGAAACGAATTTTACCCTTGCATCCTTCGAGCTTATCGCCGACCCCGAGCAGCGTCACCTCGTCACGCTCACTGTTAATGAGCACATCGTCATGAGGACTGGAGAGACGTGCCGAGAACGAGATCATACCAGGATGGGAGGCTGTGAGACGTACCACGATGACCTGGTCCGGGAACGACGTGAGGACCTCCCGGCGATAGCTGACACCCTCCGAGGTCCACTGTGTCACGGCAATGGCAGAGTCGAGACTCAGCCAACGGCGATAACCCGCATAATGGTCCGTGCCCTGCTGCGCTATCCACGCATCACCGAACGTCTGGTAGGCCATGCCCTGGTTTGTCGACGACATGACCTTGGCATTGATTAGGGCTTCCGCCTCCTTGTACTTCCCTGCAAAGAGGAGCCGTTGCGCCTCCGGGATGGCTGCCTTGGCCTTGGGATTGGCATTATTGTTGGGCTGTCCCGTCCACAACGTCTCTTCATTGAGTTGCAACCGTTCCACGGTTGGGTTGCCATAGACCATAGCACCTAACCGCCCATTGCCTAACGGGAGTGCATCGGTCCATACGCGCGCCGGTTCGCGATACCAAAGGGTCTGAGCGGAGAGGGACAGAGAAGAGAAGAAAATGAGAGAGAAAAAAGAAAGAAGAAGATGTTTCATAACGGGCCCCTCCCCAACCCTCCCCCGTCGTAGGGAGGGAGCCAAGATTACCATTGGGGCAGAATGGGATTCAATAATTAGACATATGAGATTGAAGGGACTCAGCCGGCAGGATTGTTACCTTTGACTCGTCGAGCATTGACCTGTCGAGATGGAACACGCGGATGAAAAAGTCGTAGTTGGCCATGCGCTTGTTCGGCCCATAATCGTGCCGTTCTTTCGGCAGATGGACGTTCTCTACCTTGTCGGTGGCATTGTAAAAACCATAGATGCGCTGGAGAAACGGATATTCGAGTGTCGGCACACTCGCTGTCCAGTCGCCACCGTCACTCACGACCTGCAGAGGTCTCGGGGCGAAGAACGCGATGAGCTCGGGGTTGCAGGTGCCACCACCAGCCAGTTGTATCGGCTTACCACTCTCACACGGACAGCCGCCATCGAAATGACTGGCGAGGTTGACCGTCGGGGCAGCAGCTGTGATGCGGTCGTCGAGGACGGTGAGCAGGATCGTATGGGTACCACCGCCACTGCCGCCGTTCACTCCTACCCTACCGGGATCGATATCCTTACGGTTCTTCAGCATGTAGTCGAGCAGAACCTCCCCGTTGAGTGCCTGAATGACATGGGTACGGTCGGTCTGGTGACTGTCCTTGCCAACCTCCTGTTCGCTCTGGCCCCAGCCATAGAGGTCGAAGTCGACACAGACAGCCCCCATGCGGGCGAGCGTGCCGAGGCGTTGCTGCTCGTCCTTCCGGTAACGGCCACCTTGGAAATGACCGTCGGGACAGATGATGAGCGCATGCTTGCCTTTCTTCGTCGACGAATAGATCGTGCCGAAGACATGCTCCCCAGGGAGTGTCTCAATACAGATATTCTGCACCGTGTAGCCGTCCATCTTCATCACTTTGCCAAGGAGCGGTTTCTTGTGGACAAGACGGGCCAGCAATGGGTCAATGCCGAGTAAGGTACGCACCTCACGACGCACACTGTCGCGACGGGCTTCAAAGGAAACTCGGTCTTTGTACAGTCCACTGAGGTAACGGAGCATTGCAGCGCCTTCCTCTGTGTGGCGGCGCGGGTATTCATAAGACTTGATCTTATAAACGTTACCGTTCTGCTTCCACCAGTTGAAGTCGAAATACTTGCAGATATTCGTCAGACTCTCCTCTAAACTATAAGGCCGCACACGAAAGTCAGCATAAGGCAGGACCTTACCTACCGTGTCGACATTGTATTTGAAAGAGACGTTGAAACGCTTACTGAGGCTTTCCATGATATCATGAAGCGGCCGCGTATAATGCCCGGCGAAAGTGTTCTGAGGGCGAGCGTCCGCAGTAGCGGTTGTCTTATCTTGTGCGAACGCGGCACTGAACGTGCAGGCCAAGGCGAGCGCACATAGCATTGATTTGTTCATAGTCTATTGTCGTTAGTTGTTTATTTGGAGTTGTCACCCGTAGGTCGAATACTCCATCATGGATGCTTCATCTGCAACGCACCTCTCCATCGAGGCTCGCCGTACTTCCTTCACACCAGGTAAGGTTTCCGACGACATGAGGCGAGATGACGATCTGCCTGCCATGGACACGGATGCCACAGATGTCATGGATAAGGTGATTGTTGGCATGGGCGAGCATGAAATGATTACGTAAGACGACTTGATGCTGCCTGCCCGTTCCTGATAGCCCACCAACTTGGTCCACAGATACTCATATGCCGTGGCGACGAGCACCACCGGTGTGTTGCGGGAGAAGCCGGCGAGATTCTGTCCCATATCGAAGACCATTCCTTTCCGCGACAGGACATCATATCGACGGATGATACGCACGGGAGCATTGAGTTGCTGTCGCAACACGGTTCCGTTGTGATTCTCCTCCTCCACGGGCGTGATCGTCTGCTGCGCCCAAGACAACAAAGGGAGCAAGGAGAGCATCGCGATTATCATTCGTTCCAAAACCATATTTCTTTACCTCACAATTACCTGCAATCCTTTGCCGACATGATAATGACTGCCGTCCTCGTCATAGACGATCGTCAGGTTCTTGCCGTGATAGCGGACGCCATCGAGACAGAACCAACGCCAGGTGCCTTTCGGGACGATGGGCTTGACGACGATCTTGTCATCCTCACGGGGCTGCAAGCCCACAAGGCCCGTGATGACGAGGTCGGCAAAGGTACTGTGATTATAGTAACGGCTGCGCTCACGGTCTCCCATGAGCCAATAGCCCGTCGCCTCATCGAAATACTCGCCGATATACGGCTGTCCATGAAAATACTGCGAAGCTGCATATTTCTTCATCTCGCGGAAGAAGACATTCGTCATCGTGTCCGGAGCCTCCCCACTGTGGCAGTAATGCTCAACCGCCGTGAGCGTCTGCGAAGTAGCGAAAGGCCACACGGCCCCGTCCCACTCGCAGGTGCCCGTGCCATGTGAACGGAACAACGGATGACGCTGCTCGGCTGTCGTGATGCCGAACGGCGCACAGAAGCCTTTCGGGTCGGACAATTGGCACCATACCGCCGCTGTCTTATCCTTGTCAAAGCCTTGTGTCAAACCGAAGTACCAGGGCAGGAAACCCGTCTCTTCACGTACATTAGCCGAGGTGCCATCAGGATGCAGCACCTCGAAGAACCGAGCACTGTCGTTCCACAACCTCGTAAGGACGAGCTGACGGAGCGTGTCTGCCTTAAGGCGGTATTCCTCGGATAACAGCTTCAAGCTGTCGGCTTGTACCTTCGGAGCTGTCTGAGCCGCGAAGGCGGCAATGTTGCTGATGGCGCGGTCGTTGCCATACATGTAACTGTTGATGCTCGGCCTTGCGTTCTTCGTATGACGCCCGCCACTGATCGTCTCTTCCATGGCGTCGCGCACATCCGTCTGCCAATAGAGATCATAACGCCCGTTTCGTATCCACCGATGATTGTTCCACCAGTGGTTCTCCGAGACAAGAGCCGGAAGCAGCGATGTCACCCAACACTTCCGCCCATCCACGAGGTATCGGTCCCAAATACTCGCTGCCGCCCACTGACTGTAGAACGTGAGCTTCGGCATGCGCTGGCCGTCATTGCCGTGATACCACGTGTTGATGATGCCATCGAGCCATTTGGGATTACGCAGCCAGCGGCTTTCATGTATATGGTGACCTAAAGCCGAAGAGATGAGGTTATATTTGTCCGCATAGCTCCGCGGCACGAGAAACTCCGTCATCCCATAACCCACCGGCGTCGTCTCGATATGCTTGAAGAGAGACCACCACCGAAAATAATAGATCTCCTCCATCTGCTTGTCGGGACAATCGAAAAATGGGATATTCTCGCGCATCCAGGTCCAAGCCGTGTCGCTCCGTCCAAAGGCATCGGCATAATGCTTGTAGTCGTCAATGTGGAGCAGTGCCAAGGCACTGTCGGCATCGAGACTACGTGTCTTCATCCGCACAATGGTCCACGACGCATCACTCACCGTGTCTTCCGCCTGAGGCAGGACGCCGTGCCAGTCAGCCGGCGTGTCGATGTTAGGCGTACGGCGACGCTCCCCTGTCCGGAAACGGATACGCTCCACAGCATGGACAGGTGCCATGAAGATGCGACGGTCTTTCTTCGTCCATTCGGCAGGACCAACATCCGCTCCTTTCGTCAACCGGCAATAAGCCATGCGGTTCGGTGCATCGAGACGGACATGGATATTCAAGGTGTCGCCCGCAACATAACGGCCGAGCCTACTGAAACGTGCACCCGTCTTCACCATCACCGTACTGTCAGCATTGACATCAATCCTACTGCATGCGATACCTTTGTCATCGAGAAACTCAATCTGCATCGTGCCATGGTCGGCCTGGTGTGGGATCAGCGTAAAGTTCAGTTCCAAATCCTTCGTTGCCGGCACTTTCCGTTCCGCCACGGCATAGTCGTAACGGTCATGGTCATGGAGCGTCAGACCTGTGCCATCGAGCCGAATGGGCGCCAAGAGTGGCATATAGAGGTTCCACGAAGTGAGGTCGGAGAGCTGATGGTATTGTGAGAAATCATCGGCTGCCTGTGTTAATGCCACAGTCCGCACGGGCACGGGGATGCGTGACACCCAGATATCTTCTTTGTTCATCGACCAGCTGACCCACAGGTCACTGTCCTTGGGTACCCCATTGCCTTCAAGGATTCCACGGACATACTGCGGTCCCCTACTCTTATAGTTTCCGCCATAACGCATCGGCGGCACCTCGCCACAGACAAGGTTCAACGTCTTATAGTCGAGCCCGTCACCGGAGAGGGAGATAGCCAATGGCCAGCGATACTCGGAAGGATTATAGACAGTGGCATAGGAGCCGTCGGTGAGCCGTTGTCCCCAGATCTTCGCATTGCTGTTGACGAAGCCGAAAGCACGGTTGACGGGCTGCAGCCACGTGTAGCCGCCATCCGTAGAGACGGAGGTCAGCGCATGCTTCCAGAAGGCAGCCAAACGGCCGTCGGGTAACGTATAGTCGCAATAAGCCTTGTATTCTTTGTTCAGTGGAATGAGACTATCACCCCGGTCCGCTTCCTCCACCCACTGCATACGGTAGCGCGGGTTGGCGAGGATCTCTTCCGCTGCCTTCTGCAGATGTTTGTCGGCATGGGTGTAATAAGGATAACGCGTGTTGTCTGCATTGAAGGCGTGGTTGTAATAGATGAAATAGATCGGACCGAAGGAGACGTCACGCTTCACTTCACGAATGACACGTCCGATGCCATTGCCGTCGTTGGGATCATCCTTTGGGTCGAGACACACACCATAGTTGCCGAGGGCATAGAGCCGTCCCTCCTTACTCACATACCAGCCCACGCGCTGGTGCATAACAGCAATGAGGTTATGAGCAGCGGGATGTCCCGGTTTCTGATAACCGTCCGGCACGGGATATTCGGGAAAGAGCACACGCGGAGCCGTCCAGTGATAACCATCCTCAGAGGTCTGCAGGTTCGTATGCGAGGGAGGGATATGTTCATCGGACGGATCCGAGAGATAATGGACATAGAACCGGCCGTGCCAGTAAGCCATCATCGGCTGATGGTTATAGGTCCATCCGCCGCCGTTTGCTGCCGAAGGATGCTCACGGTTGGCATGGAGGATCTGGATATTGTGTACCCCTACGACGGGACTCAGGGCTCCGTCGTGAAGGTCCGGGTTGACCATCGTGGAACCACTATAATGAGGGATAGTCAACAGCTCACTGTTGTCTACAGGCTGGATAATCGTGCCGTGCTTATGACCTTTGGGCACACGGACCTTCGATGAATAATCCTCGAAATGCTTGAAGTCGCGCGTACGGAGCGCACCGAAGCCGCCCTTACCGTAACGGTCGTAATAAATAAGGTAGGAACCGTCAGCAAGACGCGCTACGGTAGGACCTTCTGTCAGTTTCTCGGTGATAGGTGCAGAAGGTTTCGACCAGGGTCCACGCGGGTCACGGGCAAACGCCACACGGAGGTCGCGCTCGGGGCGTGTGTTGTCTTTGAAGACCATGACATAGTCGTGGTCACCTTTCTTGACGATCATCGCATCAATGACGCTGAAACCCGGGTCGTAGAAAAGACGGGCGGGAGCAAAGGTCTCGAAGTCGCGTGTCGTCGTGTAATAGAGCCGGTGGTTGTTCTTATGATCCTCCTGACCGTCAGGGAACTTCCCGGGAATACAAGAGGCCCACACAATCATCGTCTCATGACGAAGATCATCATAGAACAGTTCCGGCGCCCACACGTTGACCGCCAAGGTGTCGGTCATCACGGGGATGAACTGTTCTTTGCTCCAGTGGATAAGGTTACGGGACGAGGCATAGCCGAAGCCGCGGTCACCTCGCCACGCCGTCGTCCAGACGAGACGGAACACGCCGTCGGGCGTCTGGAGAATACTGGGGTCGCGCATGATGTGCTGACCGCCCACCTCCGGACGCAAAGAGATGCCGGGAACGGAATCCCAGTGTAAACCATCCGTACTGCTCAGAAGACAAAGGCCGCCCGTACCCGGCTCACGGAAACCTGTGAAGAGATACTTCAGTCCTCGTTTTCCAAATCCTCCCTGCCCCGAAGCAAAGCCGGACAGAGAGGCAAGCAATACTAAAATGATAACTACTAGTCTCTGAAGCATTAAAATTTTTCTTGTATGGTTCCACCGTAGGGGCAATCCTACATTAATCCGCCAACGGATCGAAGGTACCCATGGCGCCACCATTGTTATAATCTTCCCAACCGATGGTCTGCGGAAGTTGCTTGGCGGCATCGGAGACACCAGCGGGGAAGCCGAGGAGGTAATATTTAGGACGGAAATCGATATACTCGGAGATATGCTGTGAGTTGTAACCGTCACCTTTCTTCAGTCCGCGCACGAGGTTCGTCTTGTACCATTTGTTTAGGGTCTCAAGCTGTGAAGAGAGGTCCTTACGCAGGTCCACACCTTTCGGTCTTACCTTTGCCACGACCTGATAGTAAGTGTATTTGGCTTTCACCTCTTTCTCTGTGATACCCTCGTCGGCAGCGAGCTGCTTGACCTCTGCGGTATAGAGCGGGTCACTGTCGAAGGTCTTGCCACCGACACCGTAACTGTCGTTGAGACGGAACTCCATGTTCTCTCTGCGCTGGCCGTTGAACGGCTTGAAGCCGAGCCATGTGCAGGTATTGCCACCCCATCCCGTGAGTTTCCACGTAGCAGGAGCACCGGAGGGCAGCTCTGTGCCACCGTCGAAGAGCATCCACATACGCATATCGTCGAAGCGCTTGCCCTCGTAAGCGAACTCGATCTGACGCTCATAGAGGATAGCACTCATGCAGGCAGCCTGATCACTCGTAAGGTTAGCCTGGAGACCGCAGTCGCCGGTATAGCCGACACGTTCGCGGATCTTCTTCAACTGTTCCACAGCCTCATCCATATGTCCGGCACCGCAGGCCACTTCCGCGAAATTGAGCAGCACCTCAGCATAACGCAGTTCGATAAGCGGTGCAGCCGAGAAATAAGGGCCACTCTTCGTGTTGGAGAAGTTATAAAGAGGTGAGTTGGCATCAGCATCGTCACTCTTCTTGCGGACATAGACAGTACTCTTCCTGTTCAGCAGGTTATCGGCAGCATACGACTCGCCACTCTCCACGTTGCCCTGATCGTTCTTATCCGTGTACCATACATAGTTCCAGAGCGTATAGTCAGTGCTTGAAGCTGGGTTGTTGGGGTCAAACTGGGTTGCATCGCCACTGTAAGTCCAACGGAAGCCGGGAAGGGCAAAGGTGCGGTAGAAACGAGGGTCACGGTCCTGGAAAGGCGCAGTGTTGTCATAAGCATCTTCCGAGGTCTCAAGCTTTGTATATGTTCCTGTACCGGCCGGGATCTTACCGTCCTTCATCGGGAACATATCCACAAGCATGGCCGAAGCATTCTTTCCACCACTGCTCATATTGGCATTGGCCGGGCGGATCTTGCTCTCCCACACGTTGTTCTTCTGGGTATCTAGTCCGTCGCCGACGATATTATTATATAAGGTGACGAAGACAGCCTCGGAGTTGATACCCGATGTGGCGAACATCGTGGAGAAAGCCCGAGCGTTGGCGCCATTGTCTTGATAGAGATGATAGCCGCAGGCCGTGATGGAATCGAGCTCGGCTTTCATCGTGGTGTAAGCACTCTTCCAACGCTCCTCATCGTTGGCACGGTTGAAGAGCGGAGAACACCAGAGGAGCAGCACACGGCCCTTGAGGGCGAGTGCTGTGCCGGTTGTGACACGACCCCAGTTGCCGGCATCCCATCCACCGTTCATCGTGTAAGGAACAAGGAGCTTGGCTGCTTTGTCGAGGTCGGAGATGATGAAGTCCTTCACCTTACGAGCCGACTGGCGCGGGCTCGTCGTTCCCTCAACAGGATCCTGCACATCCGTCACGATGGGCACGCCACCATACCACTTGAAGAGATTGTAGTAACACCAGGCACGGAAGAAATACACTTGGCCGAGCATCTTGTTCTTCAGTGTTTCAGAGAGCGAGCCACCGGAGATACCGGCGATACAGTCGTTGATGTTACGGATACGTCCGTAGACCGACTGTTGGATATTGGCTTTGTTGCCCATGATGAAGTCAGGGACAGAGGTGCCCGACTGTGTCGACGACAGTTCGACCTCAGGGTTGACAAAGTCGCTGAACCCACTGTACTCCTCCGTCGACTTCGAGCAGATGTCGGCGTTGCCCATGGAAGGATACTGCCATGTTGCATCCGACACCGTTGGGAGGCACCAGCTGTAGATATCGTTCAGACGTGCCTCGCAGCCTTCCTCATAGTTGTATACGTCCTGCGAGACGTTATCGTAGTTCTTCTTATCCTCGAGGAACTGGTCACTGCAAGAGCCTAATGCCAGCATGCCTGCGAGGCCAAGGGTTGTATATCTGATTGTTTTCATGATTATATCTCGTCTTTAAGAATATTCAATAGACTATATCATTAGAATGTGAGGTTCACACCGATATCCCATGTTCTCAGGTTAGGATAAGCTCCGTAGGAGCCTGCCATCGGTGAGGTGAAGTGATCGGGATAAGGGTTGTAGAAGTTGATGAGGTCCTGTCCGGTGACGCTGACACGCGCTGCCTGTACACCCAGACCAATCTTCTTCAACCACAACTTCGGCACGGTGTAAGCAAGGGTGAGACGGCTGAGACGCACGCTGGCACTGCTGATACGCCAGAAACTTGAAGCCACACTGTTCACACTGCTGTAGGCGAGGTTCGGATAGCGGGCATCGCGGTTCTCAGCCACCAGGAGGTTACCGTCAGCGTCATAGACATTCTGATAGGAGTACATATTGTTCACATTCCAGAACGACGGCATATTGATATACTCTGTCGTGCCATTGCTGCCGGCAGCGAAAGGCTTGAGGGCAGACGAAGGCAGACAACTGTAACCACCCCAGCTGGCACCGAACTGTGCTGTAAGCGACAGGTCTTTCCAACTGGCATTGAGGTTCATCGTGAAGCCATAAGGGTTGGAACGGTGACCGAGCTCTACCTGATCGTTGTCGGCATCAACGATACCATCAGGGCCGTCATAGTAGACATTGCCGTTCTCATCCGTTTGCTGGGCGCCACGTACATCCTTATAGATAAGCATTCCAGGACGCACCTTGTCCTTTGTCAGACCCATGTAAGACGTGATATGGTATTTCTCGAAATACTCGTCAATGTCCTGGAAACTGCGGAACATGCCGAGACATTGCATACCCCAAAGGCCCAGGTCCGTACGATGACCGTAGACGAGCTCCCGATAGACATACTGTGTCTTCCAGTCCATGTCATAGACGGCATTGTCGCTGTAGCCGGTGTTGATACCGATCTTATACTTGAAGTCCTTGCCGATCTTGTCGCGCCAGGCCAGTGAGAGCTCATAGCCCCAGGAGTCGAGCTTGCCACGGTTCACGGCAGCGCTCTGCGTACCGATGGTGAACTCCACATCCTGACTCAGGTTCATCAGCATGTCACGGTTCCACTCATGATAAGCATCGAAGGCGACACCAAGGCGCTGGTCGAGGAAGTTGGCATCGATACCAAAGTTGAACTTGTAGTCCTTATCCCAGTGCACGTCGGAGTTGACGGCTGAGTTGTTCTTGTTGATCGTCACACGGTTTCCCGTGGCAACGTCGGAGCCTGTACCGATGACGATACCACGGTTCTGATCCTGTGCATAGACCTGCATCCACTGCCAGGCAGCGGTGTTGTCACGGCCTGTCAGACCGAAAGAGGTACGGAATTTCAAGAAGTCAATCCACTTGATGTTCTTCTTAAACCACGGTTCCTCACTGATGACCCAGCCGGCACTGGCTGCGGGGAACGTGCCCCAGTAGTTCTTCGGAGCGAACTTTGTCGAAGCATCAGTACGGACGAGGAACTCGAAGAGGTACTTGTCGGCATAGGCATAGTTGACACGGCCGATGTAAGAGAGCGATCCCGACTCAGATCGTGTGAACTGACCTGTCGTCGTGCCACTGGCAGAGTTGCTCTGTCCCGTCGTGAAAGGATAAGGATCCTCACGCTGTGTTGTCTGATACTCACTCTCAGTCTCGCTCTTCTCAATAGAGAACAGGCCCTGAACGAAATGCTGACCAAAATGGCGGGCATACTGCGCCGTATAGT
>ERZ773013.1569-NODE-1569-length-13389-cov-12.296985_pt1 | contig 13389 bp, 9 predicted proteins | sample MGYA00511670_ERZ773013 | MGnify/ENA primary metagenome ERZ773013 (study PRJEB29015, sample SAMEA2738120) | human oral metagenome | biome: human oral; feature: human-associated habitat; material: saliva | place: China | collected 2257 ...
GAATACCTGCCTGTCACGCAGGGGGTCGCGGGTTCGAGTCCCGTCCATACCGCCAGAAGGAGCTGTGTCCCCTTCTCCACGAGGAGGAGTGAGCACAGCTTCTCTTCCGAAAAGCCAAGCTCGGGATGTAGCGCAGTCCGGTTAGCGCACCTGCTTTGGGAGCAGGGGGTCCCAGGTTCGAATCCTGGTATCCCGACACAAGTAAGGAGGTCTGATGTAGAGCACTACGTCAGACCTCCTTCGTTTATATCATCTCCGGAGAGGGTGGGCTTCAGCGCCGATGTCGTACCTTTACGCCGTGAGGCCTTTGCCTCCATCCCTCTCTCCCAATAGACTAATGAAGCAAGAATCACGTATGATCGCCAAGACGCTGCAGGCCCTGGAGCCCGTCTTGGCACAAGAACTCGAGGCCCTCGGGGCTACCGATATCGAGCAGGGGCGCCGTATGGTCTCCTTCACAGGGGACAAGAAGGTGCTCTACCGTGCGAACTATCGTCTGCGCACGGCCCTGCGCATCCTCCTGCCTATCGCCTCCTTCCGTGCAAATGACCCTGACGAGCTCTATCGTCAGCTCAAGCGTCTGGACTGGAGCGAGTGGATGCAGGCTGGCGACACCTTTGCCTTCGACACCGTCGTCTACTCAGAGACCTTCACCCACAGTAAGTACGTCGGCTACCGCGCTAAGGATGCCCTCGTCGACTTCTTCACCGAGCGTGGGGAGAAGCGCCCCATGGTGCGTCTGGACAATCCCGACCGCCTCTTCCATATCCATATCTCGCACGACGAGGTGACGCTGGCACTCGATAGCTCGGGTGAGAGCCTGCACAAGCGTGGCTGGAGAGCGGCACAGACGGAGGCTCCGCTGAGCGAAGTCCTCGCCGCTGGTATCCTGCTTCTGGCTGGCTGGCAGGGTGAGACGGACTTCATCGACCCGATGTGTGGCTCGGGGACGCTCCTCATCGAGGCAGCCCTCATCGCCCGTGGTATCGCCCCTGGCTCCTTCCGCAAGAGCTTCGCCTTCCAGCGCTGGGCGGACTATGACCCCGCCCTCTTCGCTGATGTAGAGGCCGAGTGCCGTGAGCTGAAGCCCTTCGAGCACCATATCTATGGCTCGGATAGCTCCATCGAGGCGGTGAAGGTGGCGCGTCACAACGTCCGCACGGCAGGCCTTGCCGACCTCATCACCGTCAGCCATCGTGCTATGCAGGATTGTCCTGCTCCCGAGGCTCCCGCCCTCATCGTCACGAACCCGCCCTACGGCGAGCGTCTGCGTCTGCGCGATGGTGAGCTCTACCGCATGATCGGCGAGCGCCTCAAGCACAACTATGCCGGCTCGACGGCTTGGATCTTGGCCTACAAGCTCGAGCACTTCGATAAGATCGGTCTGCGCCACAGCGACCGCATCAAGATGCTCAACGGCTCGCTGGAGTGTGAGCTGCGTGCCTATACCCTCTTCGCTGGTAAGCGTGAGGACTTCAAGCGTGCTGGTGGCGAAGGCGAAGAGGAGCGTGCTCCTCGTGCTCCACGTCCCGAGCGTGAGCGTGGCCCTCGCTCCGAGAAGTCCCATCGCTTCGACCGCCCACGCCGTGAAGATCGCCGCGAAGGTGGCCGTCGTGATGGTGATCGTCCGAGCTTCTCAGACCGTCCACGCCGTGAAGATCGCCGCGAAGGTGGCCGTCCCGCGAAAAAAAATGAAGGGGGATTGTGGCCTAATGATCGCTTCCGCTACCGCGATGAAGAGGGGCGTGAACATATTAGGAATAAGCGCTCTAAGCATATCCAGACCTTCTCTGGAGGTGGCGATGAGTAGCCACTGATAGTGGAGTTTGCAGCCGCTACTTGGGCCTGGCATTTGGTAGTATCAAATTTTGTTGTACCTTTGCAGTGCAAACAGGTCAGCCCAGGTGGCGGAATTGGTAGACGCGCTCGTTTCAGGTGCGAGTGTTCAAAAGACGTGCAGGTTCGATTCCTGTCCTGGGCACAGCCTTGACGCACAGCGTCCTCAGTTTGCAAGCTTCAAATACGCGGGTGGTGAAATTGGTAGACACGCTACTTTGAGGGGGTAGTGCCGGTTACGGCGTGTGAGTTCAAATCTCATCCCGCGTACAAAGAAAGAGAGTGAGACTCCTCGAGAAGTAATTCTTGAGGAGTCTCTTCGTTTATGCATATATGTCGATACGTACTACGATGATCGTCTATCCTAATGCAAAGCTCAACCTTGGGCTCTTCGTCACGGGGCGTCGCCCCGATGGCTATCACCTACTGGAGACTGCCTTTCTCCCTATACCACTATGCGACACGCTGGAGCTCGAGCTCACTGATGCCGCCGAAGACGAACTCATCGTCACGGGTGGAGTAGAGACGGGAGCCCTGCAGGACAACCTCGTCCTACGCGCCGTACGCGCCCTGCGTCAGCTGCGCTCCTTCCCCTCAGTACGCCTTCGTCTCACCAAGCAGATCCCCTCGGGAGCAGGTATGGGTGGCGGATCAGCGGACGCTTCCTTTACCTTAACTGCTATCAATGAGCTGTGCTCGCTTGGCCTCTCTGCCGAGGAGCTGGAGGCCATCGCCCTCAAGCTCGGTGCCGACTGTCCCATCTTCGTGCGCAATCAGCCTGCCGTAGGGCGAGGCATCGGCGAAGTGCTGACGCCCCTTGCTCTCGATCTCAAGGGCTATCATCTCACCATCGTCAAGCCCCCTATTCATATCTCTACGGCAGAGGCCTTCCGTGGCCTTCTTCCGCTCAAGCCCGTAGCGACTCCCATCGAGGAGCTTGTTGCTCGCCCCGTAGTGGAGTGGCGTGACTGCCTCTTCAATGACTTCGAGCCAAGCCTCTTCCCTCATCATCCCGTCCTCTCGGAGATCAAGGACGAGCTCTATGCCTTGGGTGCCGACTTTGCCCTAATGACGGGCTCGGGTGCAGCGCTCTACGCCCTGTCGCGTCAGCCCCTCCAGCTCGACTCCCTCCGCCGTACGGACTACTTCCTCTACGAGGGGAAGCTTTAACGATCCTTCACCAAGACCTTCCTTATGACTTCTACATCCATTCCCCAGCTCCTCGTGGCAGCTGGCTCGTCGGGCAGTGGCAAGACGACCTTCACGCTCGGTCTACTGCGTGCTCTTAAGCGCCGTGGCCTTTCCGTGCAGAGCTTCAAGTGCGGGCCTGACTATATCGACCCAAAGTTCCACCAGCTCTCCAGCGGTCGCCCCTCTATCAATCTTGACCTTTTCATGATGAGTCCCGAGCATGTGTGTGCGGTCTATGCACGCCATACGCAGGAGGCTGATGCCGTCGTCCTCGAGGGGGTGATGGGGCTGTATGATGGCTATGTGCGTATGCATGGCTCATCGGCCGAGGTAGCTAAGACCGTGGGTATCCCGACGGTACTGCTCGTCGATGCACGCTCATCCGCCTATTCCGTCGGGGCACTCCTTTACGGCTTCAAGCACTTCCGTCAGGATACGGAGGTCGTCGGGGTGGTCTTCAACCGCGTGGCCTCGGAGAATCACTACCGCTTCCTGCGTGAGGCAGCCGAAGATGCTGGGGTCATTCCCCTCGGCTATATCCCGAAGACAAAGCTCCTCGAAGTGCCTTCACGCCATCTTGGCCTCTCACTCTGCGAGCTGCAGGAGCTGGATGCGCTCCCCGAAGATGTGGCAGCGCTCATCGAGAAGCACGTTGATGTGGATCGCCTGCTCGAGGCTTGTATGCGCCCTCGCCCTGCACTCCCTGTGGAGGAGGCCGTGCCTACGTCCGCCTCTGGGCGCAAGATCGCCGTTGCCCGTGACGAAGCGTTCAACTTCATCTATGAGGAGAATATCCGCGCACTCGCTGCACAGGGCGAAGTATCCTTCTTCTCCCCGCTCAAGGATGAGCCACTTCCCGAGTGCGACCTCCTTTACCTGCCTGGTGGCTATCCGGAGTTCTACCTCAGCGAGCTGGCCACTGCCGAGCGCTCGCGTAGCTCTATCGCTGCCTATGCCGCTGCTGGCGGGCGTATCTTAGCCGAATGTGGGGGGATGATGTACCTCTGTCGTACGATTCGTGATGAGGAGGGGAAGGCCTACCCGATGTGTGGTGTGCTGGATCAAGAGGCTACGATGGAGGGCATGCGTCTGCGCTTGGGCTATCGCAAGCTCCGTCTTGGGGGACGCGAATACCGAGGGCATGAGTTCCACTACTCGTCCATCGTACCTCAGGAGGTCGGCGAAGAGACGGTCGGCGAGCAGCTGACAGCGCGTGACGAAGTCGCTCCGACACTCCTTTATCGCCGTGGCAATGTGCTGGCGGGCTATACCCACCTCTACTTCGCTGAGCAAGATCCCTTCGCGCTCTTCTCCTAAGCTTTCACTCCTCTTTGCGGCGCCCCTTTGCTTGCTTCTCTAAGGGGAGGTGGTGCGAACCTATATTGGTCGGTGGGCGAACCAATATAGGTCAAGTATATCCACCTATATAGGTCAGCATATCGACCTATATAGCTTCACCCGCCGACCAATATAGGTCCATATCACTACCCTCTAATGGGGGGTGCATGCGACTTCCGATAGAGAGGGGAGATCCCTCGTTACTTCTACGCCAGTAGCGGCCTTAGAGCTGCTACTGGCGTTTGTGTGTCTATGGGAGCCTGTCGGGTGGTGGAAGCTCGTTCGGAGGTTGGGCCATGCTGGGGAGATGCTTGTAGGAAAGTCTGTACATTTGTGGTGTACTTTTATAAATGTATAGGCAATGAGCACCGCACTTCATAAAGAATACCGCCCGCTGACAGCTGAAGAGATCAGCGTCCTGCGTGAGCACGCCAACTCCGCCGACGACTGGAGCCAGGTCTGGGTCAAGGAAGGCTTCGTCCCCCGCTACATCCTCAATACGCACTTCTCGGGCTGGGTCCGCCTGGGGCTCTTCGAGAAGACCTTTGACCTACCTGGGGGGATCTCGAAGCACTCGGGACTCTACTACACCTACCTGCACAATGTCGAGGTCGGCGACAACTGCTGCATCGAGCATGTCAATAACTATATCGCCAACTACACCATCGGCGAAGAGTCCTTCATCAGCAACGTCGATACCATCCTCGTTGATGGCGAGACGACCTTCGGCAACGGCGTCGAGGTATCCGTCCTCAATGAGACGGGCGGGCGTGAGGTACTGAGCTACGACCAGCTCTCAGCGCACGAAGCCTACTTCATGGCGATCTACCGCCACCGCCCCGCGCTCATCTCGGAGCTGCGCCACCTCATCTGGGGCTATATCGATGGCTTGCGCTCCGCCCACGGCACGATAGGTGCCCACGCGCATATCACAGATGTGGGGAATATCACGAACGTGAAGATCGGCCCCTACGCCAGCATCGTCGGTACGCGCCGCCTCTACAACGGGAGTATCAATAGCGTGAAGGAAGCGCCCGTCAGCCTTGGCTACAGCGTCATCTGTACGGACTTCATCATCTCCTCGGGCTCAAGTGTGCAGAGTGGCACGGCGCTCTCCCGCTGCTTCATCGGGCAGGCGTGTACGCTCGCTCACGGCTATTCTGCCTCGGACTCGCTCTTCTTCAGCAACTGCCACGAGGAGAATGGCGAGGCCTGTGCGATCTTCGCTGGGCCCTTCACCGTGACGCACCACAAGTCCACGCTACTTATCGCCAGCCAGTTCTCCTTCATGAACGCTGGCTCGGGCTCAAATCAGAGCAACCATATGTACAAGCTCGGGCCCATCCATCAGGGCATCATGGAGCGCGGTGCGAAGACCTCGTCCGATTCCTACATCCTCTGGCCCGCGCGTATCGGCGCCTTCTCGCTCGTCATGGGGCGTCATACTACGCACCCCGACCTGTCGAATCTCCCCTTCTCCTACCTCATCGAGTCGTGCGATACGACCTTCCTCATCCCTGGGGTCAACCTTAAGAGTGTGGGGACGATCCGCGATGCGCAGAAGTGGCCCCGCCGTGATGCGCGCACCGACCCGCACCGCCTTGACCAGATCAACTACAACCTCCTGAGCCCCTATACCATCCAGAAGATGCTCAACGGGCGCACCATCCTCACCGAGCTAAGGCGTGTCGCTGGGGTGACCTCCGAGATCTACTCCTATCAGAGTGCGAAGATCAAGGCTTCCTCCCTCCGTAAGGGGATTCATTACTACGAGCTGGCGATCCATAAGTTCCTCGGCAATTCGCTCATCAAGCGCCTCGAGGGCGTAGCCTGTACCTCTATCGAAGTCGTGCGCCAAGCTCTACAGCCCCGCACCTCCATCGGGCACGGGGACTGGGTCGATCTCTCGGGGCTCATCGCACCGAAGGCCGAGGTGCTGCGTATCATCGAGGATATCGAGATGCGCCGCCTCGAGACTATCAGCGAGCTACAGCAGCGCCTTGCCGACCTGCACCTCCACTACTACGAGTACGAATGGACGTGGGCCTATGACAAGATCCAGGAGTTCTATGGCATTGACCTTACCGAAGTGACGGCAGAGCAGATCGCCGAACTCGTCGAGCGCTGGCGTAGCTCGGTCGTCGAGCTGGACCGCGAGCTCTATGCCGACGCGAAGAAGGAATTCTCCCTCTCGGCGATGACGGGCTTCGGAGCTGACGGCGATGAGCGTGTGCAGGCGCTGGACTTCGAGGAGGTCCGTGGCGACTTCGACAGCAATACCTATGTGAAGTCCATCCTCCAGCATATCGAGGAGAAGAGTGCCCTCGGCGAGGAGCTACTCGGTCGCCTCGCACCGCTGCGCTAAGGAGACGATACGACGACGCCCCGCAGAGCTTCGGCTACGGGGCAGTGAAAAGACACGGAGCGAATCATTGGGGACAATGATTCGCTCCGTGCGCTTTTTGTAGTGGGGTCTTACTTCTCGGGCGCTGTCGGGGGTGTGAAGCGGCCTTGCCAGCGCGAGCGCTGACGCTCCATCATCTTCGCCTCGGCACCATTGGACTCGTCCGACTGCCAGAAGCGTTCCTGTCCGATGCTCTCGGGGAGGTAGGCTTGCTGTACGAAGTGCCCTGGGTAGTCGTGGGAGTAGCGGTAGCCTTCGCCATAGCCGAGGTCCTTCATCAGCTCCGTGGGTGCATTGCGTAGGTGAAGCGGTACGGGGAGGTTGCCCGTCTGCTTGACGAAGGCGAGGGCGCGGTTGATCGCCATATAGGCGCTATTGCTCTTCTCGCTACAAGCTAAGTAGATGACCGTCTCGGCCAAGGGGATGCGCCCCTCGGGCCAGCCGATGCGCTCGAGGGTCTCGGCGCAGGAGGTGGCGAGTAGTAGGGCATTGGGGTTAGCAAGGCCAATGTCTTCGGCAGCGGAGATCATCAGTCGGCGTGCGATGAAGGAGGGGTCTTCGCCCCCCTCGATGAGGCGTGCGAGCCAATAGATAGCGGCGTCGGGGTCACTTCCTCGGATGCTCTTGATGAGTGCCGAGGCGATGTCGTAGTGGAGTTCACCACCCTTATCGAAGGCCAAGGGATTCGTCTGCACGCGCTGGCTGACCAGTTCGTCGGTGACCTGAAGCGGGTCGGAGGTCGTCGACAGGGCGACCAGCTCGAGGATATTCAGCGCACGGCGTGCGTCACCACCAGCGTAGCGTAGGAGTGCGGCGGTCTCGGTGAGCTCGATGCGGCGCTGCGAGAGGAGTTCGTCGGTCGTGATAGCGTGCTGCAGGAGGCCGATGATCTCCTCGGTAGAGAGGGGACCCAGCGTGTAGACCTGACAGCGGGAGAGGAGCGGACGGATGACCTCGAAGCTGGGATTCTCCGTCGTAGCACCGATGAGCGTGACGATACCTTGCTCCACAGCCGCCAGGAGGGAGTCCTGCTGGCTCTTGCTGAAGCGATGGATTTCGTCGATGAAGAGGATGGGGCGTACCGACGAGCCGAAGATCCCGCTCTGCTCACTCTGGATGCGCTCCAGCACCTCACGTACATCCTTGACGCCCGAGTGGACGGCACTCAGCGAGTAGAAGGCGGTATCGAGACTGCGGGCGATGATCTCCGAGAGCGTCGTCTTGCCCACTCCTGGAGGGCCCCAGAAGATCAGCGACGGGAGGCGCTGCTGCTCGATCATTGGGCGTAAGATACCCTGCGGCCCGACGAGGTGAGATTGGCCGAAGTAGTGCTCGAGGCTCGTCGGGCGCATACGCTCGGCCAGCGGCTTGAGGGTGGTCATAGGCGGGAGTGGGCTGGTAGGCGGGGGTTATTGAGGGAGGTCGCTGTAGCGTCGGCGTCCACGGAGGTAGTATTGCACCAGGAGGCTGTAGGGCTTCATCAGGCTGGTGGGGAGGGGACGGACGGTCTTAGCGATATTCTCCTTGCGCACCTCTTCGTAGCGCTGGCGCTTGATCATAAAGCAGCGCCAGCCCTCGAGGACGGCGTAGCAGTGACGTGGCTTGAGCTGAAGGAGGTAGACAAGGGCGGCGAAGACGTCGAGGAAGAAGCGGCAGAGCAGCACGCGGTGCAGGCGGGGTGCGGGGAGGTTCTTGTAGATCATCAGGAGGTTGTTCCTGAAGTTGAGGAAGACCTTCCTTGGGCTCTCTGCCGAGAGGCTGGCGCCACCGACGTGGTAGACGACCGAGGTGGGGGCGAAGGCGATGCGATGCCCGCGGGCATTGAGTCGCCAGCATAGGTCGATCTCCTCCTGATGGGCGAAGAAGACCGTATCCAGCCCGCCGACCTCGAGATAGACGTCACGGCGGATGATGAGGCAGGCGCCCGATGCCCAGAAGAGATCCGTGGGGGTGGCGTACTGCCCGTGGTCCTCCTCGAGCGTGCCGAAGAGACGGCCACGGCAGAAGGGATAGCCCAGCGCATCGATGAAGCCACCAGCAGCACCGGCGTACTCAAAGCTCTTCGGGTCACGCTGTGCACGGATCGTAGGCTGGACGGCAGCGATCGTGGAGTCGGAGTCAAGGAGGCGGAGGGGCTCATCGAGCCAGCCTCGGCTGAGCTCGACGTCGCTATTCAGGAGGACGACCGTCTTGTAGTCCAGCTCGGCGATGGCCTTGTTGTAGCCCGCTGCGAAGCCGTGGTTCTCGGTGAAGAGATGGAGGCGCACCTCGGGATAGTGCTCGCGGACGAAGGCCACGGAGTCGTCCGTCGAGCCATTGTCTACGATGATGAGGTCTGCGCCTGCGGGGGTGTGTTGCACCCAAGAGGGGAGGAACGTCTCCAGGAGGCTACGGCCATTCCAGTTGAGGACGAGGACGGCCACCTCGGCGTGTGTGGTAGGATGCATAGCGTGTAGTATAGTTAGTTGTCTTGCTCGGAGTCAAGGAGTGCTTGGAGTCGGGCACTGCGCACGGCCTCGGGGTAGTTCTCGAGGGGGCGCTTCCAGCGCTTATGCGACCAGAGCCAGGCTGCTGGGTCGCGCTGGATGTTGGCCTCCAGCATACGGGCATAGCGCTCGGTGACGGTATAGACGGGCAGGTCGCCCTCCGCAGGGTCGTAGATAGGCACATAGTGCCCTACGAACTGGATGGGGCTCCTTCGCTCAATGTCGAAGTAGAAGATAGGTAGGCGGTACTTCTTCCCGAGGCGCTCAATGCCGTCGAGGATCGCTGTCGGCTGGTGGAGGAAGTCGGTGAAGTAGGTGGCGTGACCGATGCCCGGGGCTTGGTCCGTGATCATGGCGACGAACCAGTGACGGCCGTCCTTGGCACGTACATACTCGACGATGTGGCGCGCGATCTTGTCCTTGGCGACGAGGCGTGCGCCGAAGCGCTGACGTTGCTCAGCGAAGAGGCGGTCAAGGGGCTTGCTCTTCAGCGGTCGGTAGACCTGATCCATACTGTAGCCGATGGTGGCGAGCTGGATCTGCCCCGTGGAGAAGAGCTCCCAGTTGCCGTAGTGCCCGAGGGCGACGAGCACGCAGTCGTACTCCTTCGCTGCCTGAACGAGGGGGGAGAGGTCGGGCATGATGAAGTGCTCCGTGGTGAGGCGCTCGGGGCTCTGGTGCAGGAGCTTCGGCGTGGAGAGGAAGTTGTAGGCGAACTGCAGGTAGAAGTCCCGCTCGATCTGTCGCAGCTCCTCTGTTGTCTTCTCGGGGAAGCTACGAGAGAGATTGCCTCGTACGACGGCACAGCGATAGCCCACGACGCGCCCGATGAGGAAGGCGGTCGCATGGCACAGCGCGTGGATGACCATCCACGGCAGGCGTGCCAAGAGGCCGAAGAGGCCGCGAAGGAGGTGATAGGTCAGCTGCTCAGTCATCTCTCGTACGTGCTCAATAGACGAAGGTCCCAGAAGCGTCGAGGTGCTGTGGGGTGATACGTGTCGTCGTGCCGATAACCGCCTCATCGTAGGGCTGCGCCACACGGATATAGTTCTCACTATGCCCCATCATACGGCCGTCATAGTTGCCGTGCTCCCAGATGACCGTCAGCTCACGACCGAGGTTGGCGCGGTAGAAGTCCTGCAGACGCTCCTCGGAGAGGCGAGCCAGACGCTGGCTACGCTTGTGCTTGTCGCGGGGCGTGACGGCATGCTCGATGGAGAGGGCTGCCGTGCCTTCGCGCTCCGAATAGCTGAAGACGTGGAGCTGGGAGAAGGGTAGACCCTCGAGGAACTGATAGCACTCCTCGAAGTAGCGCTCCTCTTCGCCACGTGTGCCGACGATGACGTCCACGCCGATGAAGGCATGGGGCATCAGCTCACGGATCAGCTCCACACGGGAGCGAAAGAGCGCTGTGTCGTAGCGGCGCTTCATCAGGCGGAGGACTTCGTCACTGCCGCTCTGTAGGGGGATGTGGAAGTGGGGGGCGATGCGCCGTGAGGTGGCCGAGTAGCGGATGATCTCTTCGCTGAGGAGGTTGGGCTCGATGGAGCCGATGCGGAAGCGCTCGATACCCTCGACTTCATCCAGTGCCTTGACGAGAGCGAAGAAGTCTTCGCCTGGATGGCCCTTGCCGAAGTCCCCGATATTCACGCCCGTCAGCACGATCTCGCGAGCACCTTCGCGGGCGATACGCTCGGCTTCGGCGACGATCTCGGCGATCGAGCCGCTACGGCTTCGCCCTCGGGCCTTGGGGATGGTGCAGTAGGTGCAGTGGTAGTCACAGCCGTCCTGCACCTTGAGGAAGTGGCGCGTGCGCTCGTCGGAGGATGAGCTGAGGCGGAAGGTGCGTATGTCCTTCGTGTGCCCTCTCACGATGCTGGCACCCGCATCACGTGGGCGCTCCAGATCGAGGTAGTCGGCGATGTCGAGCTTCTTCTCCGATCCGATGACCAGATGGACGCCCTCGATGTCTGCGATCTCCTCGGGGCTGAGCTGGGCATAGCAGCCTGTCACGACGACGAAGGAGCCAGGATGCTCGCGGGCAGCCTTGCGGATCATCGTGCGGCACTTCTTGTCCGCCAGCTCCGTCACCGAGCAGGTGTTGATGACGCAGATGTCGGCTACCTCCCTCGGACGCACGCTCCGCACCCCTTGGGCAAGCAGCGAGCGCCCGATGGTCGACGTCTCGGCGAAGTTGAGCTTACAGCCGAGGGTGTAGTAGGCGGCTTTCTTGTCTTCGAAGACAGAGGTGTCGGTCATCGCTTGGGTCGGAAGAGAAGGCGGAGATAAGGGTTCGTGGAGAGCATAAGCGAGACCCCCAGCCCCGTATAGAAGCCCGTGACGAAGGAGTGAGGCACGAGGTCAAGGGCACGCAGGGTGATGCCGAGGGTGATCATGCCCGCCATGATGATCCACGAGGAGGGCGTGAAGCACTGGTACCAGTGCAGGGTACCTTCGGCTCGCTGTCCAAGGGCGGTGAGATTGCGCTTCACGACACGGGGGAAGATGAAGCCGGCGAAGAAAGCCAAGCTCCCGATGAGCCAGAGGATGCTCACGAGGATATTCGTCTCGCTGGGCCAGTTCACCAGGCCAATGCGCAGGACATTGACCCCAGCGATGAGCCAGAGTAGGGCAGCGAGCCCATAGAGCTGACGGTGGGTCATCAGAGGTGGGTGACTGAAGGGTGTGGGATTAAGCTTCGTCGGTCCACTCAATATCGAAGGACTGAAGCTGTAGGTCTTCGTCGTGAAGCGCCTCGGTCGTGGCCTCTGTGTGGTGAGCGTGCGTGGTGCCTGCCTCGGCAGCAGTGGGCTCATCGCCTGCGAGGGCGGTGTCAGAGACCTCGAGGATGGTCTGGCGCAGGGCCTCTGAGACCTTCGCGAAGTCCTCTTCGTAGATGAAGATACGGTGACGCTCGAGCTTACCTTCGCTCTCCTTGAGCTTGGTCTCTGAGAGCACGATGTACTTATTGCCCTTGCTGTCGAGCTTAGCGTCTATGTAATAGTATCTGGTCCCGGCCTTGAGCTTACGTGAGGCCAAAAGGGTTGATCCTCCCCAATCTTTATCCATACTCATAAGTGATCAATTCTTTTTTATACGCTACGAAGTTACGGAAATACCTCCATTGTCCTGCGGGCGGACGGCCCCGCCCCCGTAGGGGGGCGCCCAGCTTCTCGCCCGCTTGTAGCTCTGCTCTGCTATTCGTCCTCCCTCCTGCGCACTACGTCTATTCCTCCCGATGACTACGGGGATAATTCGCCCCGACTATGGATTTTCTCCCGCAGCACTGCATCTATTCCTCTGTCCACGCACGTAGATTTATCGTCCACGTACCTAATCCCTATCATCCCCGCACGTAGTCCTAATATCTACGTACGTGGACGAAGAAAATCTCCTACTGCTCCGCACCTTTTCTTCGCTGAGAATAGTCGCTCATCCTCTATTACTTCCGTGTCTACACAGTAGTGGTAGCCCCACCGCAGAAACGGAGGGCTCGTCGTATCTTTGTAGAGTGCGAGGGTACGTTTAAGGCGTATCTTTGTAGGCATCCCATAGTAGTTCAATATGACTTCAATCAGTATGAACTGCTACTGCTTGCGACCGCTCAGAGTGAAGGCGTTATTAATCATGAGCGACTTAAAGAGTTGCTCCCGATGCATCCAGCAGATATCACAAAGGTTCTTCAGAAGCTTCGTCGAGATGGGCTACTGATAGCAGAAGGGCGTGGGAGAGGGTGTATTTATCATCTTAATGATGGTGGTGAAGCAAGCGAGCAAATGATGCAAGCTATGCCTTCAAATAATGCAAGCTCAGAAGCTCAAATGATGCAAGCTACGCCTTCAAATGATGCAAGCTTGGAAGAGCAAATGATGCAAGCTGCGCCCTCAAACGATGCAAGCTCAGAAGATCAAATGATGCAAGCTACCAAGCACAAGCTCAGTGCACAGGAGACGGAGCGACTCGTTTGCTGCTTCTGCACTGAATGGCGGACAGCTCAAGAGATAGCTGACTACCTACATCGGACAAAGGATCATGTGAGAAATGTAATCCTACCTCGCCTCCTTAAGCAGGGCGTGCTTCAGCAAAGGTTCTCTGTAAAACGGCATCCCAATCAGCAATATAGAGCGGGACGAG
>ERZ773013.1570-NODE-1570-length-13388-cov-7.059101_pt1 | contig 13388 bp, 14 predicted proteins | sample MGYA00511670_ERZ773013 | MGnify/ENA primary metagenome ERZ773013 (study PRJEB29015, sample SAMEA2738120) | human oral metagenome | biome: human oral; feature: human-associated habitat; material: saliva | place: China | collected 2257 ...
CCACCCGCCCCGCCATTCTCGCGGGTCGATATGTGGTTAGTCCGATTATAGGGCGTGGAGCCCAGAGCCCCTGTCAGGCTGCACATTCTGCAAAGGATGATTTTTGCACATCTTGGAATTTATCGCTGTGTCTGTCCGATGTCGCCGAATCTCACAAAGAACACCGAAACTCTGTGCGAGTGCACCAACGGCTTTGAGAAGACTGTCTCTAGCGATCTGGTGGGAAGGCCGGTTGATGCGGTGACGGTGGAGAGCCTCAACCGCGGCGACAAGGAATGCACGATCAGGATCACGCTCTGAGACCTGGTACAATGAGAGTTTACAATAGGGGAGTCTGATCCTGCCCTCTCAGAATCTGAGCGATGTAAGGCGCCCTGATCAGATTCATGGTGCATTCGTGCAGGATAAAACCCTATAGGCAGAAAACAATTCCTAGAGTATACTGTAGTCTTGCTGTGCATCTGCACAGCGATAACTCACACACGTGACTACTCAAAGGCCTGGTGCCTGTGCCTCGAAGCCAAGACGCAGGTGGCGTTTGGGGATGACCTCACGTGGACGTAGAACCAATGGAGGTTTTAGTATGGCTGCAAAGATTAACATTCACACGCTGCTCGAGGCTGGTGTCCACTACGGTCACCAGACACGTCGTTGGAACCCGAAGATGAAACCGTATATCTTCGGCGAGCGCAATGGTGTGTACATTCTTGACCTGAAGCAGACCATTTTGGGCGCAGATAAGGCATATACCTTCCTGAAGGATACTGCTGCCAAGAATGGCACCATCCTGTTTGTCGGTACCAAGAAGCAGGCTCAAGAAGCCATCAAGACTCAGGCTGAGCGTTGCGGTATGCCGTACATCGCAGAGCGTTGGCTCGGCGGTATGCTCACCAACTTCACCACGATGCGCTCCCGCATCAACCACATGGAGCAGCTTGAGGCAATGGTTGAGGACGGAACTATGGCAACCCTGCCGAAGAAGGAGCAGGCTGTCAACGGCAAGGAGCTCGCTAAGCTGCAGCGTAACTTGGGTGGTGTCCGCAATATGAAGAGCCTTCCGCAGGCCCTCTTTATCGTCGACACTCAGCGCGAGGAGCTCGCGGTGCGTGAGGCCAACCGTCTGCATATCCCCATCGTCGGCTTACTCGACACCAACTGCGATCCTGATGTTATCGACTACGGCATCCCTGCCAACGACGACGCGATCCGCTCCATCAACCTGATGACCGAGATGGTCGCTGACGCGATCCTCGCAGGCTCTGGGAAAGAGCAGATCACCGCTGAGGAGATGGAGGGTAAGGCCCCCGAGGCTGATGAGGCTGAGGATCAGGCTGCAGCAGCAGACAAGCCTGCTGAGAAATGAGGCTTCCTCAATTCCGTTTTTGTAAGCGCTATCAAGGATTGACGACTGTGAATTCCTAAAGGGGGAATACATGGCAACAAAGATTACCGCTGCAATGGTCAAGCAGCTCCGTGAGATGACCGATTCGCCGATGATGGAGTGCAAGAAGGCACTCACTGAGGCTGATGGCGATATGAACAGGGCTGTCGATATCCTTCGTAAAATGGGTGTCGCAAAGGCTGTCAAGCGTGCAGGCCGTGCCACCAACGAGGGCAACGTCGGCATCTATGTCTCCGACGACAGCAAGACCGCAGGCATGCTCGAGCTCGCCTGTGAGACCGACTTTGTCGGTGACAACCCCAAGTTCACCGGCTTCTCTGATGATCTAGCCAAGGTCGTTGCAGAGAACAAGCCGGCTGACCTCGACGCATTGAAGGCGCTGCCGATGAACGGCCGCACCGTGGGCGACGAGCTCACTGAGCGTATCCACCTCTTTGGTGAGAACATCCAGATCGGCCACTTTGTGGGCAAGACCACAGATAATGGCGCTTTTGCCAGCTATCTGCACGGCGGCGGCAAGCTCGGCGTCCTCGTTGAATTCTCCTTCAAGAACGCAGACACCGCAAGCAATGCTGACTTCAAGGCATACGCACACGATGTCGCCCTGCACGTCGCGGCAACCAACCCGGTAAGCGCTCGTCGTGAGGATATCCCTGAGGAGACCCTCAACCACGAGAAGGAGATCTACAAAGCGCAGGCAAAAGAGTCCGGTAAGCCTGAGGTGATCCAGGAGTGTATCGCGACGGGCCGTCTCGAGAAGTTTTACAAGGAGAACGTCCTGGCTGAGCAGGAGTTCGTGAAGGACCCTGATAAGACAGTCGGTCAACTGACTAAGGAGATTTCCAAGAAGGTCAATGATACGGTTGGCATCGTAGCATTCGATCGTTTCGAAATCGGTGACTAACATCACGTGTTCGAGCCGGTCTTCGGACCGGCTCTTTTTTTAGACGTCGGCTGTGTTGCTCGGCGAATGAGCGGCAGAGAACCGGTGGCTCTGATAGAATGACAACCGGGTACACAAACTGTGATGAGTGGAGGCAAGCTTGCCTAAGTACAAGTACAAGAGAGTGCTTCTGAAGCTTTCAGGCGAGGCGCTGATGGGGTCCCATGATTTCGGTATCGACCCTGAGGTTACCAATCGTCTGGCAGCTGAGGTAAAACCGCTGTGGGAAGACGGGGAACAGATCGCAATCGTCGTCGGTGGCGGCAATATCTTCCGCGGACTCACCGGAGCTGCAAGCGGCATGGACCGTGCCCAGGCGGACAACATGGGTATGCTTGCGACGGTGATCAATGCGCTGTCACTGCAGGACACTTTTGAGCACCACGGGATGGATGTGCGCGTGATGAGCGCGTTGGAGATCCGTCAGGTCGCTGAAGTCTACATCCGCCGCCGTGCAATCCGCCATCTGGAGAAAGGCCGCATTGTAATTTTCGCCGCCGGCACCGGCAACCCCTACTTCACGACCGATACCGCCGCAGCGCTGCGTGCCTGCGAGATCAACGCGGAGGTCCTGATGAAGGCCACCAAGGTCGATGGTATCTACGATAAGGACCCGGTTAAGTATCCTGATGCAAAAAAATATGATCAGATCACCTATCTCGATGTATTGACCGAGAACCTGCGGGTTATGGATGCGACAGCGACCGCGTTGTGTCACGATAATAAGATGCCCATCTTGGTCTTCAACATTGATCAGAAAGACAATATTAAGAGTGCCTTACTCGGCAAACACGTAGGAACGATCGTTGTGGAAGAGGAAAGCTGACATGAGTGAGATTACTGACAAAGCGAAGAGTCGCATGGAAAAGTGCCTGGCGGCACTGCAGAAGAACTTCTCGCACGTCCGCACCGGCCGTGCGAACGCCCATGTGCTCGATGGTATCAAGGTCGACTACTACGGTCAGCCGACGCCGATCACCCAGCTGGCAGGCGTCAAGGTGCCGGAGGCTTCCATGCTCGTGATTGAGCCGTGGGACAAGTCATCCCTCAACGCGATTCAGCGTGCGATCGAGTCCTCTGACTTGGGCATCACCCCGTCTAACGACGGCGTCAGCATCCGTCTACCGTTCCCGACGCCGACTGAGGAGCGCCGTAAGGAGCTTGTGAAGGAGTGTCAGAAGTATACCGAGGAAGCCCGTATCGCTATCCGCAACGTCCGTCGCGACGCCAACGAGAAGGCAGAGCACGACGACGAGTATTCCGAGGACGATGTTAAGCACGAGAAGAAGGCAATCCAGAAACTCACCGACAGCTATATCAAGCGTGCCGACGAGATGCTGAAGACGAAGTCATCCGAAATCATGGAGATCTAAGTGCAGATAGATACTGAAAAGCTCAAAGCCTTCTATGCGGATGCCCCTGACGATATTTCGCTAGACAATATCGCGCTCGATCGAATGCCGCGCCATGTCTCCATCATTATGGACGGCAACGGCAGATGGGCAAAAGCGCGGGGTCTTGATAGATCTGAAGGACATAAGGCGGGTGTGGCGTCACTTAGGGAAACCGTGACGGCCTCAGTCCGTTTAGGTCTCGATGTGCTCTCGGTCTACGCGTTCTCCACGGAGAATTGGAGGCGGTCACAGTACGAAGTCAACATGCTGATGCACCTCTTCGCTACAACGCTTGTGAAGGAGCTACCGCTCTTTCACGAGCACAATGTGCAGCTCAAGTTCTTGGGCGATATTGAAAAACTTCCTATCGAGACCTACAAGGTCTTCAAGCGAGGCTTGGATGAGACTGCGGACCACACCGGCATGATCTTTGCGTTGGCAGTCAACTACGGCGGCAGGGCTGAGATTACCCGTGCCTGCAGACGTATCGTGCAGGAGGTCCACTCTGGGAAGCTTAATCCTGAGGATATCGACGAGGATACGATCTCCGCTGAGCTCTACACCGGAGGGCTTCCAGATCCCGATCTTCTGATCAGGACCTCCGGCGAGATGCGCCTTTCAAACTATCTGCTGTGGCAGTTAGCCTACAGTGAGTTCTATGTCACCGATACCTATTGGCCTGACTTCAATAAGTGGGATTTTCTGCGTGCGATCCGTGCTTATCAGACACGGAACCGGCGCTTTGGAGGCGTAGAGAATAGATGAGTGAGGCCCATGACTCGAACAGGGCTGAAAAGCATGAGAGCCAAGGCATTGATAAGAGTATCGACAGGCTCGAGCGTAAACGCGATGCGCGCGAGCCACTGCGTGTTGCCGGCCGTCTAAGAAGCCAGAAGGTGCGTGGGGGAGCGGAGAAGTTCCTGACGCGCTCCACCTCAGGCGCTATCTATGCGATCATCGTCTTCATCTGCACCTTTTTGGGTATTGAGGCAACGGCGATCATGATTGCGGCGATGGCATGGCTGTGCTGCTCCGAATTCTTCAGAATGTGCCGTATGGCTGGGCGTATGCCTTCTGAAGTGCTGGGCTTAGGTGCGGCGATCCTCTATCCGATCGGTGTGCTTATCAATGGTTATCAGTCCCTCGTCGTGGTGACTATCATCCTCTGTGTCTGCGTGGCGGTCTGGTACGTGATCACCCCACGCGCGAGCATCGGGGATGTTGCGGTCACCATCTTTGGGCCGATCTATACCTCATTCCTCTTCTCTTCCATTGTGTTCATCCGGCAGGCGGATCCGGGTATTGAGGGAGCGCTTCTGACCTTTGGCACCATGGGCTCCATCTGGCTTAACGATGCCTTCGCCTATCTGGTCGGATCCCGCGTCGGCCACCACAAGATGGCCCCAAGGATCTCTCCCAACAAATCCTGGGAAGGTATGTGGGGCGGTATGGTTGGCTCGATGGTTGTCTGGATCCTGATCTCCGTCCTCAATATCATGGATGTCTCATTGCCGCTTGCGATCATCACGGCGCTCCTGTCCGGTGCCACCGGAGTGATCGGTGACCTCTTCGAATCCCGCATCAAGCGTGGGGTCGGGGTCAAAGATTCCGGTAACATTATGCCCGGGCACGGTGGTCTGCTTGACCGTTCGGACTCTATGCTCTTCGGAGCGACGGCGGTCTACATTGTTCTTTTCATAGGAGGAATCGTTTGAGTAATCACACCACGGCAGCCTCCGATACGGACCGTTTGAACATTGCGGTATTGGGCTGCTCCGGCTCTATCGGGACCCAGACGCTCGACGTTGCCCGTCACCATTCCTCTCAGGTACAGATCCTTGCCCTTTCCGTTCATCACAATACGAAAAAACTGGTTGAAGCCGCGCGGGAGTTTTCCTGCTCCTATGTGGCAGTGACTGACCCGGCTCACTCCGACGACAGTGTGCTTCAAGAGCTTCCTCAGGAAACCAAGCTCTTGGTCGGCCCTGAAGCCTTGGTCACGCTTGCAACCCTGCCCGAGGTTGACTGCGTCGTTTCGGCGGTGGTCGGCTTTGCTGGTATCGAGTCAAACTACGCTGCAGCAAAAGCCGGAAAACGCTTGGCTTATGCCAACAAGGAATCGATCGTCGTCGGCGGCGATCTGATTATGCCACTCTTACATCCCGGTCAGCTGATTCCGGTGGACTCTGAGCACTCCGCGATCTTCCAGTGCCTGCAGGGGGAGCAGAAGGCCTCCCTGTATCGCATCTGGCTCACCTGCTCCGGCGGCCCCTTCTTCGGGAAGGTCAAGCAGGAGCTAGAGCACGTGACGGTGCAGGATGCCCTCGCGCATCCGACGTGGTCCATGGGATCAAAGATTACGATCGACTCCGCAACTTTAATGAATAAGGGGCTTGAGGTGATCGAAGCCTGCCATCTTTTCGATGTGCCAGAGGATAAGATCACCGTCTTGATTCAGCGACAGAGCCGGATCCATTCGATGGTGGAGTTTCGCGACGGCTCCATCAAGGCACAGCTCGGCGCCTCCGACATGCGCGCTTGCATCCGCTATGCCCTAAGCTATCCGAAGCGTTGGGATTCTCCTGAAGCCGAGCGCATTGACTGGGGGAGCGAGCCACCCATCACTTTTAACGAACCCGATATGGAGACTTTTGGCTGCCTGAAGTTAGCGAGACAGGCCTCACGCACCGGCAGGACGATGCCCTGTGCGATGAATGCGGCGAATGAGGTTGCCAATGCGGCCTTCAGACGGGGAGATTGCGGATTTTTGGATATCGAGCGCACCTGCGCTGCGGTTATGGAGCACCATACAATACGTCCGGTTGAAAGCGTCCACCAGCTTGAGGAGGTTGACGCCGAATCTCGGGCCCAGGCCCGGGAGTACCTGGCGGAAAGGCTCTAGCTATGGGTGTGATATCTGCAATCTTTTGGGGAGTCACCTCCCTTTCTTTTCTTGTGTTCATTCATGAGGGTGGACACTATCTCTCTGCGTGCCTCACCGGTATGCGCATCACTGAGTTCTATCTGGGTTTGCCCTGCAGCATCAAGTGGTTCCACAAATCGAAGCGCTACGGCACCGAGATTGGCGTCACGCCGATCCTGCTGGGTGGCTATACCCGTATCTGCGGGATGGAAGGTAGTGACGATCCTCGGCTTGCACCAGTGCTGGCCTATATACAGCAGCAGGGACGTGTATCGATCGAAGAGGTGGAAAAGCAGTTCAACTGCTCCGAAGATGATGCCTGCACGATGCTTGCGACTTTGGCCGACTGGGCGGCCATCGAGGAATACTGGAAGCCCGAGCGCAGCAACAGATATCGCCGGAAGTACATGCCCGACGGCTACCAGACGGTCAAGCGCGACGCGCATCTGCTGACCGAATTCGATCGGGAGAGTGACTTCACCTCGAGTGAAGGCGTCACCGTAGCAGGAGTGCCCCGCGACCCCGGGATGTCACCTGAGGAATTCCTGCAGCACGAGAAAAAGCATACCTATGGGGGACACGGCTTTTGGAGTCGCATCATTACGCTCTTTATGGGCCCCCTGATCAATCTTCTTTTCGCCTTCCTGATTGTCGTGCTGGCTCTGACGCTTGCAGGCGTCGACGTTACAGCCAATAAGAACGTAATCGGTGCAGTCTCTGAGGACTCCCTTGCGCAGGCTTCTGGACTGGAAGCCGGCGATACGGTGGAGTCGATCAACGGGGAGACCGTGACTGACTGGCAGAGCCTGACCCAGGCGCTGCAGCCTGCGCTTCAAGCGCACCAAGATTTCGAAATGGTCATTGAGCGAGGTGGGCAGGAGCAGACGATCGAAGTTCGGCCTGACCCGGACGGTTCCCAAACCCTGCTCGGAATCAGTGCTCCCACGGAGCATCTGAATATCGGCATCGGACATGCCTGCTTGGTGTCGCTCTCCTATGCGCAGCAGGTGGCGCAGGCTGCAGTCTCGCTCATCATCCCGACGCACACCACGGAGGTGCTCAATCAGTCGACTTCGATCATGGGGATCTCGGTCATGGCATCAGAGGCGGCCTCGGGAGGAGTATGGGAATTCTCCCTCTTTGTGGCGGCAATTTCGATGTCGCTCGGCTTCATGAACCTGCTGCCGATTCCCCCTCTGGACGGAGGGAAGATCCTGATTGAGATTATCCAGGCGATCATCCGCCGGCCGCTCTCTCAGAAAGTACAGGTGGGTATCTCCTATATCGGCCTTGCCTTCTTTATCTTTATCTTCATCTTTGTAACGAGAAACGATATAGCACGATTCGTGGTGGGGCAGTAGTGGCAGAACAACAGGCAGCGCGTGAGCGCACGCATCAGGTACATGTGGGGTCGGTCGCCGTGGGAGGGGGTGCCCCGGTCAGCGTACAGTCAATGTGCACGACTCCGACGAGCGATCCTGCGGCAACGCTCAAGCAGATCAATGAGCTTAAGGATGCGGGCTGTGAGATTATTCGTGTGGCAATCCCCAACAAGGCGGCGCTGGACGGCTTTCAGGCCATCTGCGAGGGCTCACCGCTCCCGGTGATCGCGGACATCCACTTCGACTATCAGCTCGCGCTTGAGGCCGCCAAACGGGGTGCCGCTGCCTTCCGCCTTAACCCGGGCAATATCGGTTCGTGGGAGAAGGTCGATGCCTGTATCGACGCTGCCGGGGAGGCCGGAATTCCGATCCGTATCGGTGTCAACGCCGGCTCCTTGGATAAGCGGTACGACGAGCGGCAGGACATTACCCTTACGGACAAACTGGTCGCCTCGTCGCTCTCCTTTGTTGATCACTTCAGCCAGCGCGGCTTTGACGATATCGTACTCTCCGCAAAGGTGCACGACGTGCCGGAGACCTTGGAGACCTACCGTAGACTCTCAAAGGAGCTGCCGCAAGTGCCGTTGCACATCGGCGTGACTGAGGCGGGTACACTGCTGCAGGGTACTGTGAAAAATTCCGTGGCTGTGGGTATCCTGCTCGAGAGGGGCATCGGCGATACGATCAGACTCTCGCTTACCGCTGACCCGGTCGAGGAAGTCAAGGTAGCCTGGGAGCTGCTCTCAGCGCTCAGAATGCGCCGGCTGCATCCGGAGCTGGTGAGCTGCCCTACCTGTGGACGCTGCCAGGTGAACCTGATTGAGATTGCTAACGAAGTGGAGCGCCGCCTGCAGAGCATCAAGGTGCCAATCACTGTAGCAGTGATGGGCTGCGTCGTGAACGGCCCTGGTGAAGCGAAGGATGCTGACATCGGGATCGCCTCCGGCAAGGGCGGAGGGATTCTTTTTGCTCAAGGGAAGCCAATCTGCAAGGTTGCCGAATCCGATATGGTCGAGGCACTGTTTGATGAGATCAATAAACGGTTTCCTGAAGCTGAATAGGGACTGATTTCAGCTATAACGGAGTACGTGTGGCATGAACAAGAATTGAGAGGACATATATTGTGGCAAGATACAAGCGCATGAGTAAACTGTATGCGCCGATGCTCAAAGAGGATCCGGATGAGGCAGTGCTCGCAAGCCATAAACTATTGTTGCGTGCCGGCATGATCCGCCGAGGCGCTGTCGGCCTCTACAGCTATCTCCCACTGGCCTGGAGATCGATCATGAAGATCGAGAATATCATCCGGGACGAGATGGCAAAGATCGACTGCCAGGAGATGATGACACCGATCCTGACCGATGCAGAGCTCTGGAAGAAGAGCGGCCGCTGGAATGCCTACGGTCCCGAGCTGATGTGCCTCAAAGACCGTTACGGTCACGAATATGCGCTTGGCCCAACCCACGAGGAGACCTACACCGATCTGGTCACCAACGAGCTCAAGAGCTACAAGCAGCTGCCTGTGATGCTCTACCACATTCAGGATAAGTTCCGCGACGAGCGCAGACCCCGCTTCGGTCTGATGCGCAGTCGTGAGTTCATTATGAAGGATGCCTACAGCTTCTCTGCCAATGAGGAGTCGATGCGTGAGTGCTATCAGCTGCAGAAGGATGCCTACGCGAGCTTCTGCAAGCGGGTCGGTCTCAAGGCGGTCACGGTTATCGCAGACTCCGGTCAGATTGGCGGTGACACCTCCGTGGAGTTCATGGCAGTCGCAGACGCCGGCGAGGCAGAGATCTGCTACTGCGACGCGTGCGGCTATGCGGCCGATACTGAAGCCGGTACCGGCACTATCAAGGTCATCAGCGACGGCGAGGGTGATCTCGAGAAGGTCGAGACCCCGGATTGCGGCACGATCGAAAAGCTTGCGGAGTTTCTGGGCGTCCCCACCAATGCGACGATGAAGGCGTTGGCGCTCGTGGCAGAGGACGGGCAGCCCTATGTCCTGTTTGTGCCGGGTGACCACCATCTCAACGATGTAAAGGCGAGCCACATCTTCGGTAACTATTACATGATGAGCGATGAGGAGATCAAGCAGTACGGCCTTGTGAAGGGCTTTATCGGACCGGTCGATATCTCCGATAAGGTTAAGGTCTATGCAGATGAGTCACTTAAGAAAGCAAAGTACTGGATCTGCGGCGGCAATGAGGCTGGCTGTCACTTCAGACATGCCAAACAGGGGAGAGATTTCACGATCGACAACTGGGCGGATCTGGTCTCGGTCAACGAGGGTGACCTCTGCCCGAAGTGTGGCAAGCCTTTGAAGATCAACCGCGGCATCGAGGTCGGTCAGGTCTTCCAGCTCGGCACCAAGTATTCTGAGCCCATGGGTGCGACTTTTACCGACGAGGACGGTAAAGAGAAGCCGTTTCAGATGGGCTGCTACGGCATCGGCATCGGCAGAACCCTGCAGGCGATCGTGGAGCAGAACCACGACGAGCACGGTATCATTTGGCCGGTCAGTGTGGCGCCCTACGAGGTCGAAGTTATCCCGCTCGATGTTAAACAAGGCCCCGTGTGGAATGCTGCAGAGAAGATCGCCAGTGAGTTGGCTGAGAGGGATATCGACGTCCTGTTGGACGATAGAAAAGAGCGCCCGGGTGTCAAGTTCAATGAGGCTGACCTCATTGGCTTCCCGTATCAGATTGTCTGCGGCAAGCGCGGCATCAAGAATGGTACCGTGGAGCTCAAGCATCGCGCCACCGGTGAGCGCAAAGATGTCACGCTCGACAAGATCGTGGACACGGTTGTTCTGCCGATCGAACAGCAACGCGCCTAGAGCCACTTCGATCAAACAGAACAGAGGCTGTGGTTCGATATGAACCGCAGCCTCTGTTGATATCTGGACGAAAAGTGATGGACTATTTGAGGTATGCCTGATAGACCTTATTGGCAACGACCAGGGTGATGATGCTCAGTACTGTGACTACCGCGCCTAGCACACAGGCAAGCGTCGAAGGTTGCGCTTCCAGGTGTGCAACAGTGGAAAGGATAATCGCTAAAATTCCCAAGATGAGCTCAACGATAAAGAAATGGCTGGCAGTGTTTGCCATCGACGGAGTATTGGCACCCTTGGCTCCTCTCAGGGAGGAAATAACGGTAAAGATACCTAAGATCAGTACGCTGACCCCATAGATGGGGTGAGCGCTTACAAAGAGCGGGATGGAGATAACAATAAGGGCGAGGCCGAAAAAGAGCCCGATCAGGCTCAATACCTTTAATGTCTTCTGTGTTTGAGACATGAGTCATATCCTTTCTGAAAGCCAGGTGGACATTGTTAATTTGTACCCTAAAACCCGATCAGCAAAGATTACCTTTGTCCATATCATGTAACCCGCTTAAATATCATAGACGGAAACGGTAGGGAAGAACTTTTGTAACAGCTTCAGAGGTGCTAAACGGTGAAGAATATGTCCCTTAGTTTCGCATGTACTCGTACAATTGAAGATACTTTGCCCGATGCATTGGGGGTTTCACCATATTTCTGACATAGGTTGCGAAAATGCTTGACGCAAATTCTTATTCTGGTATATTTAATCCCGCTCCGCATGGGGAATTAGCTCAGTTGGGAGAGCGCATGACTGGCAGTCATGAGGTCAGGGGTTCGAATCCCCTATTCTCCACCATATGGTTTGAACGATAGGATCTCCGAGATTAACCCAGAGGTCCTGTTTTCTGATATATTTTCTCTTTGTTCGTTATCCTAGTCTAGTTGGACAACACGGCAATATGAAATGTACACTCCTGGGGTGATGCCCTTCTAATTATCAAGTCGTTTTGAGCATGCGGTTCTGGGCAATGATGTCATAGTACAGCTCGCGCGCTATGTATCGCTTGACGCATCGTATCGCCTCGAGCTTGGAGTGCCCCTTAGACATCTTGCGGGCGATGTCTGTGTGGGTCCTGTCGTCCGTCCTCAGCCTTCCGACAGCGACGATGTGTATCGCGCTGTTCGCTGCCCTGCCAGCGCCCCTGTTGAGCCTGTGGAGTGTCGTGAGCCCCGACGACGCAGGACGCGCTGCTACCCCGCACAGCAGAACGACGACTCGCTGCTTGAGCCTCTCCGGATTGTCCCCCACTCTGATCATCAGCTGGACAGTGCCCTGCGAGCTGACACACTTCTCCTCGAGCAGGAGCGGTGCCACCTCCTCGAGGATGGCCCCGATGGCCACGTCGAGGTCCTGGTAGCGACCGGCGAGTGACTTGAGCGCGATGTGAGTGGCTGTTAAAGTCAACCCCAGGCTTACCGATTTGGGCAATATATCTGCACCAGCCGGGGTAATAGGATCAGCCAGAATCGGTGCCTGCGCTCTCCTTTGAGAGAGGCTGGCTGCAGGCAGGTCCTTGATCCTGTAGGAGCTTCCCGTGATGCGTATGAGATGGCAACGGTAGCATAGCCTGTCAGCTATGGCTAAGGCTATAGGCGCATTGCCGAAGACGTCGGCCCACATGCTATCCCCACGCTTACCGACGCACCCCTCTTATAGCTTATCGAGACAATCTAGAAGATGAGGCCAGTGCCCCCATTGTCGATCTACAGGTATCTAAGCTTGTCTGCTATCAGATGCGACAGATGCAAGTAGAAGCGCATCCTGCACTTAAGCTGCCCCCTTGTCTGTCGCCCCCACAAGGTCTTCGATGGAGATGCTGGGAGCCGACGAACTACTCCAGCCTGCACTGCCTTACGGCCTTAACGCCGTATACGTGGGTAAGGTGGGTCTTGCCCACGCCGGGACCCCGACGAATATCGCGTTCTCGTGTCGCTCCCACCTGTCCCAGCGTGGGCGAGCTCCTCGATGCCGGATGTGGCCACGCTTTGCTGGAAGGACCAGTAGATATCCTGAGGTGTCTTCACGCAAGGCAAGCTCGCATTCTCAATCTGGCACTGCGTGATGCGCTCGCGCTTGCGCCTGGCCTCATTGGAGGCCGTCTTAAGCAGCGACACGGGCAGCGACCTGCACCCGTCCACTACCCAGGACATATGTTCCCTTACGTTGGCCGCCATCGAGTCGAGTCTGAGCTGCCCGAGGGTACCTGTGATGCGCACATAGGGTGTGGGTGTGGCATCCCTGCTCAGCTCTGCCCTCATCTAAGGAAACGATGATTAATTCGCCTCGATGAGGTAGCTGGGGCTGCACGCTGTATGCCGTCGGCTTAAAATGTCTCGAACCACGCAGTGCCCATATCCACATAAATGCCTATCTCGCTGTTAGACCATAATTGACCTGTCGCCCCTGTCCTTCCAATAGCTCCAGAAGGGCTGCTCTATGTCTATGAGCGCACG
>ERZ773013.1573-NODE-1573-length-13367-cov-2.337966_pt1 | contig 13367 bp, 8 predicted proteins | sample MGYA00511670_ERZ773013 | MGnify/ENA primary metagenome ERZ773013 (study PRJEB29015, sample SAMEA2738120) | human oral metagenome | biome: human oral; feature: human-associated habitat; material: saliva | place: China | collected 2257 ...
GACCTTCTGCGGCATTGACTGGAGTGTGAACCGTTACCTCACACTAAAAGGACAGGTTCGCAACGTGCTCAACCAGAAAGGTGTGCAGGGCAGCCTCGTAGGCGGCGAGCAGATCACCGATGAGAGCCAGATGATTGGCAAGGGCTTTGTAGCCGAGCAGATCCGCCCGCGCTGCGTGGAGGTTTCCGCAAGTTTCAACTTCTAAATAGACGTAGACTTTATTAATAGATGTCTATTAAAAATAATTGTTTTCAGGAACACTAACAACGTAAATATCCACAATTTAAACGCAAAAAACTATGAAAAAGGTATTTTTAATGATGATGCTCGTCATGCTGACGGCAGTAAGTGCTTTTGCACAGAGTGACAACAAGGCCGACAAGACCGGAGAGGACTTCTTCCTCGGTAAGTGGGAACTGCTCGTCGAGGGTCTGCCCACAGGTGACGCTAAGATGCTTCTCGTGGTCGAGAAGACTGAGGATGGGAAGTACAAAGGCACTATCGGCGGCACAGACGGCAGCGCTACTTCACCGCTGACGAAGATTGTCATCGAGCCCAAGACCTTGACAGTCAACTTCAACGGCCAGGGCTATGACGTGCCTCTCTATCTCGACAAAGAGAAGGACGGTACGGTATCCGGTTCCATGAACGACATGTTTGACGTTACCGGAAAACGTTTCGTAGAACAGAAGAAATAACTATCTCTTTTACCACAGCCCCCCCCTCAAAGGGGGGCCCTTTCTCCCAAACAGAAACCACCATGAAAGATCATCTCTTTCAACTTAACAAGCATATTCTTGCTTTCGTTGCTTGTGCCTTCAGCATACTTCCCACAGAAGCCGTTGAAAACAACTGGCTTCACGCCACGTTTTTCTCCCCGATAGCTTTCCGGACACCGGCAACAGAATATGCGCCCTTCACACGTTGGTGGTGGCCGGGCAATGATGTCACGCCAGCGGAACTTGAAAGAGAGATCAGTCTCTTTGCCTCCTGGCATCTCGGTGGCATAGAGATTCAGCCCATGTCGCTTGTCATGCCTTGTAAAGGCAAAGGCAGGGCTGACCGTATCATGAGCTTCGACACCCCAAGTTATTATCATAACCTCTCTGTTGTGATGAATGCTGCACAGCAGAAAGGGCTCACCGTGGACCTCACCGACGGCTCGGGATGGCCGGCCGGAGGGGCACACATCTCTGAACAGGAAAACAACCAGACACTGGAAGTGGGCATCAGTAACCTTCTGCCCGGGCAGGACAATAACATCACTGTCCCGCGTGCACAGAAAGGCGACCGTCCTTCAGCTAAACTCATAGCTGTGCTCACAGCCAAGATGACCGGCACAGAAGGTTCAACCGTATTACTCGATAAATCCAGTGTTAAGAATATAACCTCAAAGGTAAAAGACGGCAAGGTAAGCCTTTCCGTGAAAGACAAAGGATACAAGCTTCTTGCCTTCTGGCAGATGGCTGACATGGAGCACCCGATGCTCATGGCCAGTCGCGATGCCGGCTTCGCCATGAACCATTTCGATTCGACCATTGTAGCAAAGAACTATGACCATTTCCTCGGCGCACGCACCGGGCTCCGGCCCTTTATGGGTAAGACGCTACGCGCCTTGTTCAACGACAGTTATGAGTTTCGTGCCGACCGTCACTTCTCTGACGACTTCATCGCTACCTTCAAGCAGAACCGCAGCTATGACCCTACCCCATTTCTGCCAGCCAACATCTGGTACGGCTATAATAATATGTATGAGCGCATGGCCGAACCCGGACAGCTTCCTCTCTTCGGCTTCGACGATCAGGACTGGCGGCTGCGCTACGATTTTGACCTTACACTCAGTGACCTGTTGCGCAAGCATTTTCTCTTAGGCTCCAGGCACTGGCTTGAGAGTCGTGGCATGCTTCACCGCACCCAGACCTATGGCCTTAACATGGATATGATGGGAGCAGCAGGCGACGCTTCCATCCCCGAGATGGAGACCTTGATCTTTGCCAAGGGATGTGAAAGCGGATTCAAAATTATCTCCTCTGGCGCTCATCTGTATAATCGTCCCATCGTGAGTTGTGAGACAGCCGTTTTCTTCGGACGCGCTTTCCTCTCCACGCCACAAAAGCTCAAGATGACGGTCGACAAAGTGCTCACGAGCGGTGCCAACCAGATTATTTGGCATGGTACGCCATACAGTTACTTCCCGGACGGTTACCCCAAGGAAGGCTGGTACCCGTTCTTCAACAGTGCCCTCGGCGTGAACTTCGCCACGTTCTTCAGTGAGAAGAACCTCTTCTGGCCCGAGTTTCGCGACATCAATATTTATGCGCAGCGTGCCCAGTATCTGATGCGCTGTGGCAAGCCACAAGCCGACATGCTCATCTATTATCCATTCCTGAAGTTCCCGGAGAACGTCTACAATCCCAAGGAGCTGCTTATCAGCGGTTACCTCCCCGGTGTAGAACCGGAACTGACAAAAGATGACAGCCGGCCTTTCAACTCGGACACGGAGACCAATTGGATGCAGCAGATATGGTCACTCATCAACGGGCTCAACGCCATGGGCATCACCTGGGACTGGGTCAACGACGAGTCGCTGCAACAAGCTGCCGTCCATGCAGACAACAGTATTGACATCCGCGGAAACCATTATCAGGCTCTTATCCTGCACCATGTGCCTTACATGCAGACAGCTACTGCACATGCAATAAAAGATCTGGCAACAAAAGGGGCAAGAATCATGACTTTCGGTGATCTGCCGCAGAGCCAGCCTTCCTATCACAACTGGCAGGAGGCGGATGCTGATGTACAACGGACGATGATGCAACTCTCCGCCTGCAAGACAGTAACTTCTGACCCCAACACGATCTCTACCATCAATATTCCTTTAGAGACGGTAAACGGGCACAACTGCTTCAAACAGATAAGACGCGTCAACGGGGACGGATCAATCATTCAGATGTACTGGAACGAGAGCTATCAATGGCACAAACTGACCGTAAAAGACCATAGGAATTATAAATATCACTACTGGCTGAATGCCGAGGATGGGAATGCACAACTGGCCTTGACGAATACGGACAGCCGATTTCAGAAGGACCTTGCCCCTCTTGCAACAACATTCCTCTATTGTTCCAATAAGCCCATTGTCCTCACAAAGACAGAGGAAGACCATCATAATGCCAATAAGTCCGACTTCCGTCCCGACCGTGCCAAGTTCATGATGGAGTTAGGACAATGGACCATCAGCACGGACAGTACAATTCGTGAGAATCAGGACCTGTATGACTGGCGTACCGACAGTCTGCTGCGTTATAGCGACCAGCCTTGCACCTACTCGGTACTCACAAAGATCAGGCGTCGTCCCGGCAAGCATTATTTCATCGACCTTGGACGTGCCTACTATGTAGCCTCACTTTCCGTCAACGGGTATGAGGTGGGCAAGCGGCTCTTCACCCCTTTTCTCTTCGACATCACCCGTTATCTCCATCACCGGCACAATCTCATCACGGTAAGAATCAAGCCCTCGATGTACAATGCCTTGGTCAAGCGTGGCCTCGACGGCAACCGACTGTTCAAGTCACTCAAGAACACGGGGCTTGCCGCAGAAGGATTGGCAGGACCAGTCAGAATATACGAACAATAACTTCAATATTTGATAATCATCCTTTGAAAAATAAATAACAGAACAAATAAGTAACAGAACAAATGAAAGCGAGAACCATTCTTGGTGCAACATTCGCATCATTAACACTCATGGCGACAGCTCAGACTTCTGTCAAGAGCATTGTCAGAGCCATGACGTTGGAGGAGAAACTAGACTTCATACACGGTACCGGCATGCTCATCAGCGACGGCAACGGCCCTGTGGTAGGGAGTGTAGGCGGCATCGTGCCCGGTGCTGCCGGCACCACATTTGCCATTCCCCGTCTCGGTATCCCGGCTATCATCATGGCCGACGGCCCTGCGGGACTGCGTATCGACACCCTTCGCGCAGGTGACAGTCACCGTTACTACACCACGGCCTTCCCTACAGGCACCATCCTTGCTTCTACCTGGAACCCGGAGCTTGCCTATGAAATGGGCAAAGCCATGGGCGAGGAGGTGAAAGCCTACGGCATCGACATTCTCCTGGCACCCGCCATCAACATCCAGCGCAATCCACTCTGCGGACGCAACTACGAATATTACTCCGAGGACCCGATGGTCGCCGGGGTGATGGGAGCAGCCTTCATCAAAGGAGCCCAAAGCAACGGCATTGGCGTGAGTCTGAAACATTTCGCCGCCAACAACCAGGAGACGAGCCGTGCATCCATCAACGAGCTTATCTCCAAGAGAGCTCTACGTGAGATCTTCCTCCGTGGCTTCGAGATTGCCGTCAAGGAGGCGCAACCCTGGACAGTGATGAGTGCATACAACAAGATTAACGGAACTTACTGCTCCGAGAGTCCCTGGCTGCTCACCGGCGTGCTGCGCAATGAGTGGGGCTTCAAAGGCATGGTGATGACCGACTGGTTCTCCGGACGCAACTATGCAGCCCAGCTCAAGGCCGGAAACGATCTGCTCATGCCCGGACGAAAAGCCGAGATAAAGAAGATAAAGGCTGCCATGGAGAAAGGAGAGATCACCGAAGCTGACATCGACAAGAATGTGGAGCGCATCCTGGAGCTCGTCATCAAATGTCCTACCTATAAAAAGATTGCTGCTACGAACAATCCCGACCTGAAAGCGCATGCCTTGATGGCACGGAAGATTGCAGAGGAGGGTATCGTGTTGCTTAAGAACGACGACAACACCCTCCCGCTGACCGAAGAGGCTGTGACCGTCTTGGGCGATGCTTCCTACAACACTTATATCGGTGGTACCGGCAGCGGTGAGGTAGCTAAGGCCTATTCTGTCTCCGTGGCGCAAGGACTGAAGAATGCAGGCTTTGACATTGATAATCAACTTACTAATACATACGAAGAGTTTATCGCTAATGCCAAGCTCCATCAGCCCAAACGGCAGAACATCCTCCAAAAGATCAATAACCTGCCGGAGAAGACTTGGACAGACGACGAGCTCACGGAAATGGCCAAGAAGTCACAGGCTGCTGTCATCACCATCGGACGCAATGCCGGTGAAGGCAGTGACCGCAAAGAGAATACTGATTATGAACTGAGTAAGGAAGAGCAAAGCCTTATCAGGCAGACGGCCCGTGCTTTCCATGCACAGAACAAGAAAGTCATCGTCGTACTGAACATCGACGGTGTGGTGGATGTCGCTTCCTGGCGAAACAATGCCGATGCCATCATCCTCACTTGGCTTCCTGGCCAGGAAGCAGGCAATGCCCTGGCTTCGGTCATCAACGGTAAGACAAATCCCTCAGGCCATCTTGCTCAGACCTTCCCCATGCGTTATGCTGATGTGCCTTCTGCCAAGACTTTCCCAGGCTTACCGGTAAGTTATCCCGACAGTGTGGAATACAACGAGGGGGTGTATGTCGGTTACAGATACTATAACACGAAACACATCGCCACTGCTTATCCTTTCGGCTATGGACTGAGCTATACGCAGTTCTCTATGTCTGGACTGAAACTGGACAGCAAGACTTTCAACCCGAATCTCACGGCTACTGTCACCGTTACCAATACGGGCTCTCGTCCGGGCAGGCAGGTGGTACAGCTCTATCTCTCTGCCCCGTCGAAAACAATGGACAAGCCGGAAGAGGAACTGAAAGGTTTTGTGAAGACCCGTCTGCTGAAGCCCGGAGAAAAACAGACTGTTTCCTTCACGCTTTATCCGCGCAGCCTCGCCTCCTATTCAGAGAAAGACAACTGTTGGATCGCCGAGCCCGGTCGCTACACCGTGAAAATTGGTGATTCGAGCACACGCATCCTTCAGCAGACATCGTTCACACTGAAGAAGACATTGAAAACTAACTAAGGTATTGTTTGCAGGGCACGCACCCTGCAAACAAATAACAATAAAATGTATGAAAAAGCTGAATGTTTTTCTTACGGGTGCTACAGGCCACATGGGTCTGCAAGGTCTGAAGCAACTCGTCAAGCATCTTGACCAATATAATATCAAACTGCTCATACTACCTACTGAGCGCGACCGCCAGATCATCGCTCCCTATGAGAAGATGGATGGTATCACGGTGGTCTACGGCGACCTGACCAACTACGACGACGTATTGAACTGTGTCAACGGCTCTGACATCGTGCTGCATGTCGGTGGCATGGTGTCGCCCGCAGCAGACTACAAGCCCAAGGCGACACTGAAAGTGAACGTCAGTGCAGTAAAGAATATCATCAGCGCCATCAAAGCCCAGCCTGAACCCGATAAGGTGAAGCTGGTTTATATCGGCACAGTAGCCGAGACGGGCGGACGCAATGCGCCCATCCACTGGGGACGCACAGGTGATCCTATCAAGATAAGTGTCTACGACTTCTATGCGCTCTCCAAGGTCATGGCAGAGCACTTGGTCATCGAGTCGGGACTGAAATACTGGGTGTCGATGCGACAGACAGGTATTCTCTATCCGGAGATGCTCAACAACCTCGACCCCATCATGTTCCATGAGCCGCTGAACGGTGTCTTTGAGTGGGTGACGACAGAGGACTCCGGCCGACTGCTTGCCAACGTTTGTGACCCAAACGTCTCAGAGGAGTTCTGGTGTCATGTCTACAACATTGGCGGCGGCGAGAAATACCGTACTGTCAACTGGGAATTCATGAACATGTGTTTCGGCGCCCTTGGCATGAGTACGGTTGACAAGATCTTCGAGCCCTGCTGGTTCGCTACCCGTAACTTCCATGGACAGTGGTATGCCGACTCCGATAAGCTCAACGACTTCCTCCACTTCCGCACCGGCAATGTACAAGACTTCGTAAAACTGATGAAGGAGAAAGCACCGGCAAGCACGAAGATGGCTCGTTTCGTCCCGTCTTACATCATTAAGAACTTCGTATTCAAACCCGTAGCCAACAAGCCTTTCGGCACGCTCTTCTGGATGAAGAACAATGTGGAAGGACGCATCCACGCCTTCTTCGGTAGCAAGGAGGCATGGGAGCAGATTCCCGGATGGGATAAGTTCAAGCTCGAGCAGCCAACAAAGACGGTTACGCTCCTCGACCACGGCTACGATGAGAGCAAGCCGGAGAACGAGCTGGATATTGAGGATATGAGGCAGGCAGCCCGTTTCCGTGGCGGTGAGTGTCTCTCTACCACAATGACCAAAGGTGACCTGAGCACAAAACTCACATGGTGCACGGCTCAAGGCGAGGTTTTCGAAGCCTCCCCTGCCCTCATTCTTCTCGGCGGTCACTGGAGTCCGAAGAGCTTGCCGCTGCCCTGGAACTATGATGAGGAAGCCCGTGTCAATCCCTTCTTCGCACAGGTCTGGTATCCGCATCACGACAAAGTTGAGCACAATGTCTACGATGAGCGCATCCTTAAAGATAAAAGTTACGCTGCAACTTAAACCGAACGACCATGCGACATCAGCCATCTTGCGTTACAATATGACCCATATTGCAACGCAATTGCATTGAGATTGTAATCGGACATCTTATGACCGTTCTGCATTATCACCCATTCATAAAATCATTACCTATGAGAACAACTTTCTTTTTATGTTTTTTCCTTGCGTTGTCGACACTTGCCGGCACCGCATCTGAGGTGAATCCCGAACTGCAACAGAAGCGATGGCGCGCCTATTGGATTGCCGCTCCAGGCGCATCGCCCCAAGGATACGGTGTTTATCACTTCCGTAAGCAACTCCATTTGGCCGAAAAGCCCGGACATTATCGCGTACATGTCTCGGCAGACAACCGTTATCAGCTGTTTGTCAACGGCACGATGGTGTCCTTGGGACCGGCACAGAGCGACCTGCTTCACTGGAACTATGAGACCGTAGAAATTGCCCCTTGGCTGCAAAGTGGCGATAACACGATAGCTGCCACGGTGTGGAACTACGGCACAGACGGTCCGTTGGCCCAGATTTCACTGCGCACGGCATTCATTCTTCAGGGCGACACCCAAGAAGAGGCTGCCGTGAACACCAATCCTTCGTGGCTCGTGACCGAAGATAAAGGCTGCCAAGCACTGAAACCCACCGTGCTGGGTTATTTCGTTGCGCCTTATGGCGAAGTCATCGACATGACCAAGGCCGAGAAAGGCTGGCAGTTGAACGGCTATGATGCCACGGGGTGGAAGCCGGCGGAACCCATCATGGCCGGTTCTCCCAAGGGCTTCATGGCTACCGATGGCACAGGTTGGATGCTTGTTCCCTCACCGTTGCCGCAGATGGAACGCTCGTTGCAACGCTTGTCGGCTGTAAGGAAGGCCGAAGGTGTGAGGGTGACGAAGGCATTCCTCTTGGGAAAGGCTCCCATTACCATTCCGTCGCACACGCGTGCCGTCATTCTTTTCGACAACAGACAGAACACCAATGCCTATGTTCATTTGGATTTCAGCAAAGGAAAGCAGGCCACGATGGCACTCACCTATGCCGAGTCGCTCTATGACAGGAAGACAATGGAGAAAGGCGACCGCAATGCCGTTGAAGGGAAAGTCATTTTCGGCGTGAAAGACAGCATCATTGCGGCCGGAGATGAGCAGGCATCGTATGCATCGCTCAATTGGAAGACCTTCCGCTACCTGCAGTTGAGCGTCGAGACCCAAGAACAGCCCCTCGTTCTCAACGACCTTTACGGCATATATACAGGCTTTCCGTTCCAAAGGAGGGCCACCTTCGCTTCTTCCAGCCCCACATTGGCGAAGATGTTTGATATCGGTTGGCACACGGCAAGGCTCTGTGCGATGGAAACCTACATGGATTGTCCATATTATGAACGGCTGCAATATCTCGGAGATACGCGCCTGCAGATGCTCGTTTCTTATTATAATACGGGCAATGACACGCTTGCCCGCAAAGCCATCTGCGACATTGATAACTCCCGTCTTGCCGAAGGTGTAACCGAAGGACGCTATCCTGCGCGAGGAACGAACGTCATTTCGCCTTTTTCGCTCATGTGGATCGGTATGCTGCATGACTATTATATGTATCGCCCCGACAGTGCTTTCGTCAGTCAACACCTGCCGGGAATGCGCCAAGTGCTCTCGTTCTTCATGCAACACACAGAGACGGCTCTCTGAAAAGCCTTCCTTATTGGAACTTCATAGATTGGGTGGAGCGTCAACGCCAATGGAAGATGGGTGTTCCGCCAAAAGGGAAAGACGGTTGCTCGGCCATTCTCGACCTGCTCCTGCTGCGTGCCTATCAATGGGCAACCGAATTGGAGGCCCATCTCGGCAATCAGGGCATGGCTGATGGCTATCGACAGCGTGCCGATATACTGGCAAATACGATTCAATGCAAGTATTGGGATACCGACAAACAGTGTTATGCGGACGTCAGCAATAAGAAATACTTCTCGCAACACGCACAGGCACTCGCCATTCTCTGTGGTTTGGTAAAAGGAAATCAGGCAGAACGATTGGCCGAACGCATGCTGAGCGACTCCACTATGGCAGAAGCAAGTATCTATTTTAAGTATTATGTCAACCGCGCTCTTGTTAAAGCTGGGCTTGGCGATACCTATCTTGACCAGCTCGGTATATGGTATGACTACATGAAACTCGGAATGACGACATGGGGTGAAGACTCCAAATTGATGAATACCCGCAGCGACTGCCATGCCTGGAGTGCCAGTCCTAACATCGAACTCATCCGTACTGTCCTCGGCATCGACACGGACGCTCCCGGCTTTGCCCGCGTATGCATCGAGCCCCATTTGGGCAAACTCACCGAGGCTTCCGGTGCCATGCCCCACCCGCTCGGGCTTATCCATGTGGAATACAAAAAGAAAGGCAAGACATGGACGGCAAGAATCGTTCTGCCACAAGGTCTCAACGGCATCTTGATTTGGCAAGGAAAGAAAATAAATCTCGTATCAGGTGAAAACAAAATCAAAAAAAAAATGAAGCATAATAATATCTTCAGCCACATCCTTGTTAATATCAGCTATGAATATCCATGCCCAGTCACCGCTGGTGCGTACCCACATTGTTCATCTGATAGACACACCAAACAAAGATAAAATATTGTTCTGGGACGGATTCTTCTCAAAGTTTCTTTATAACTTTGCAAAGTAAGAACTAAGACGGAAACGCATATGACAACAAAGAAACTCCTGACACTGACCTTCTGCTGCTTGACGTTGACCGTCAGTGGACAAAACCCACGTTTCAAAGAAGAGGCAAAGAATCTCTGCAACCAGTTGACCCTTGACGAGAAGGTCTCACTGATGATGGATAACTCACCGGCTATTCCCCGCCTCGGCATCCCCCCCTTTCAGTGGTGGAGCGAGGCTCTGCACGGTGTAGCCCGCAACGGGTTGGCAACGGTCTTTCCACAGACCATCGGGATGGCGGCCTCTTTCGACCCGGTATTGTTGCAACAGGTCTATACAGCAGTGAGCGATGAGGCACGGGCTAAGGCTGAACAGGCTCGCCGCTCAGGAAACGTCAAGCGTTATCAAGGACTATCGTTTTGGACTCCTAATATCAATATCTTCCGCGATCCGCGTTGGGGACGAGGCCAGGAGACCTACGGAGAAGACCCTTACCTGACTTCTCAGATGGGACTCTCCGTGGTGCGTGGCCTTCAAGGATCCGAGGATGCTCCTTACCGCAAGCTCCTCGCCTGTGCCAAGCACTTCGCCGTACACAGTGGTCCGGAGAGTCTCCGGCATCAGATGAATATCGAAGATTTGAGTCCCCGCGACCTGTGGGAGACTTATCTTCCTGCTTTCAAGACGCTCGTTGAGCAAGGTCATGTGGCTGAGGTGATGTGTGCCTACCAGCGCTTCGACGGTCAGCCATGTTGCGGCTCTAACCGATTGCTTGAACAGATTCTGCATCAGGAATGGCATTTCCCTGGACTCGTGGTCAGCGACTGCGGCGCCATCAGCGACTTCTGGGAGCCTGGACGCCACGGCGTCTCCCCAGATGCCGCGCATGCAGCAGCAAAGGCTGTGCGAGCCGGAACGGATGTGGAATGCGGAAGCAACTATACGAACCTCAGTGATGCCGTGAAGAACGAACTCGTCAGGAAGGCTGACATCGACAGCAGTGTAGTCCGACTGCTTACCGCCCGTCTGTCCTTGGGTGACATCGACACCACGGCACAGGTAGCGTGGCGCGACATCCCCGCCTCCGTCGTCGACAATGCAGCCCACCGCGACTTGGCCTTACAGATGGCACGCGAGAGCATCGTGCTCTTACAGAATAAGAGAAACACCCTTCCGTTGTCTCCACGCATGAAGATTCTTGTCGTCGGTGATAATGCCACCGATTCAACGATGCAATGGGGCAACTACAATGGTACACCGTCTCATACTACCACGATTCTGCAAGGCATCAAGGCTTTAGATCCCAACATCGAGTTTATCAGTGGATGTGGTCTGCTCCGCAACGAAGTGTTCCAAAGCAGAATGGACGAGATGACTTACGGCAATGGATTAAAAGGCATGAAGGCCACCTATTGGAACAACGAAGACCTTGACGGAGACTCCGTGGCAACACAATGCTTCACCCAGCCTATTCGTCAGGACAACGGAGGTGCCACTGTCTTTGCACAGGGTGTCAATCTCACACATTTCTCTGCCCGTTACAAAGGGACGCTCCATGCTCAGGCAACGGAAGACTTTCTCGTTCGTATCAGTGGAGATGACGGCATCCGTCTTGCTATCAACGGACAAAGGGTCGTCTCGAAATGGAACAACAAAGGAAAGACGCAAACGGCTGAATACACCTTGCACACGGAAAAGGGGAAAGACTATGCCGTCGTAGCAGAGTATAAACAACAGGAAGGCCCTGCCACATTCCATTTCGACATTGCCAAGCGCCTGCCGCTTGACATGGAAGCCGTGCTGCAGAAAGCCCGTCAGGCTGATGTCATCATCTTTGTGGGTGGTCTCTCCCCACGGTTGGAAGGTGAAGAAATGAAAATCGATGCTCCGGGATTCAAGGGTGGAGACCGCACGAGCATCGAACTGCCTCAGGCGCAACGCGAAGCCATTCAAGCCCTCGCCTCGACGGGAAAGCCTGTTGTCATGGTCAACTGCTCCGGTAGCGCCGTGGCCCTTGCCCCGGAGAGTGAGCGTTGCAGCGCCATCCTCCAGGCGTGGTATCCCGGGGAGGAAGGTGGTCGTGCTGTAGCAGAGGTACTCTTCGGGAAAGTCAATCCTTCCGGGAAGTTGCCTGTCACCTTCTATCATGAAGACAGTCAGTTACCCGACTTCACCAACTATAGTATGCAGGGACGTACCTATCGTTACTTCAAAGGAAAGCCATTGTTTGCCTTCGGATATGGACTGAGCTACACTACCTTCAAGGTCAGCAAGCCTGTATACCGCAACCACAGCATCAGTGTCACTGTCAGCAACACGGGAAAGAGGAGTGGTACTGAAACCATCCAACTCTATGCCAAACGCATTGCCGACACGGACGGCCCTATCAAAAGTCTGAGAGCTTTCCGGCGTGTCAGTCTTCGCCCCGAAGAAAAGAAGACCATCTCCTTTCCTTTGGACGGTGATGTGTTCACCTGTTGGGATGATTCCTCCAACACGATGCGCCCGCTCTATGGTCCTTACGAGTTCTTCGTAGGAACATCGAGCGATAACGGACAAAGCGTAAATGTCTTGGGTGAACAGCCTACATGCTCCCGGAAATAGCGGCAGAAAAAGAGCGGGCACAAGGTCTGCCCCTATGATATCACCGGATGCACTGGAAAACTTACTGGTTCTCACTGTCATCCCAAAACATAGGCTTGGCAAGAACCTGAGAAGCCGTCACGGAAGCGCCATCCGTCACATCCGTCTGTTCGTACTTGTCACCTTCCTTAAAGAATCCGGTCTTCGGCTGATTAGAGGCTGCCAGCATAGAAGACTGCTCGTCAATGATCTTGACGCGCGTTGTGGGAGTTGTATATACCTCTTTCATGATTTCTTAATTTTTATTACGTTTTCTCTATTTCGGGAGTTATACTGCTACCCTTCCTCCCTGCGGGGGAGAGAAGTGGGGAGAGACCTTTATTTTACAACGAACTTCTTGCCATTCTCTATGACCACACCCTTGTAGCTGCCGCTGACTCGCTGACCGGAAAGACTGTAACGGACGCCATGCCGAACCTTCTCTCCCACGGCCCTGCTGATGCCTGTCGTGGTACCGCCAAAGGCATAGAATGTCTTGGCAGAAGATGCATTTTGAATATAGATATAGCCCTTATAGGCAGGCAGTGTCTCACCGCTTGCAAGTGGATAAAAGCCACAGACATCACCTTGCTTGGCAAGGACATAATAGGTTTTGTCAGAGGTAACCTTATA
>ERZ773013.1574-NODE-1574-length-13358-cov-24.105465_pt1 | contig 13358 bp, 8 predicted proteins | sample MGYA00511670_ERZ773013 | MGnify/ENA primary metagenome ERZ773013 (study PRJEB29015, sample SAMEA2738120) | human oral metagenome | biome: human oral; feature: human-associated habitat; material: saliva | place: China | collected 2257 ...
AATTGGCTGATAAATGGAACCAATTGTTAGACTTGCGTACATCCGTACAAAAAGCATTGGAACTTGCTCGTCAAAACAAAACAATCGGTCACCCATTGGATGCATCCGTTACAGTATACGCTGAAGGCGCTGCATTTGACGCATTGAACGCTCTTGGTGAAGAAGACTTAGCTGCACTCGTTATTGTATCTGAAGCTCACATTGTAAATGGCGCTGCACCAGCAGAGGCTGTAAAAGACGAAGAAACAGGCGTAGCGACAGTAGTTGCTCCATCTGAACTTGAAAAATGTGAACGCTGCTGGATCCACCGCGGTACAGTAGGTCAAGACAGCGAACACCCTACACTTTGTCAACGTTGTGCAGAGATAGTGAAAGCACTCTAATAGCGACTTATTTTAACACAATATAAAAAATATCCCCTCCGATAAGCTCCACCGGCTTTAACGACCTAGCGGTCTAGCCAAAGTCGCTTCTCGAAGGGGATATTTTTATTAGTCCAAAAACTACGTTCTCTATTATAGAATCTTTCATGGGGAAGGCCAAAAGTCGCCTTCTAAAGAGGATATTTTTCTGTATTTCAGTCAATCTGTGGGATTATAGCGCTTTTCTGGTGTTTTTGTTATGTGATACAATGATGAAAAGACTTTAGAATGATTAAGGAGGTGGGTCGTATGAAATATATGTTAATGCACAAAGATGTAGCTGTATTAGAATTTTCTTTTTCTGAGCAACGTCGTTGGGCCCGTATTATTGATGTATTGAATGTGGCTCATGTACCCGTTAATATGCTTGTGCAGCCTCATAACAGAGAACGTGCTTTAAATGAATTTATTGACCATCGATTTATTCCACAAAGTCGTTCTAATTATGATGTTATTAAGGCCTTGTATAAGGCCGAAGATGCATTTGAACTGTCCTTGCGATCATATATGGTGAGTATTTCTGACCATTATTGGGTTAAACCTTGCGATAGTTCTGTGACTTGGTCTGATGTGAATTTTTATGATAATCCAATTCCCGATGATCAAGTGTTGATTGGGGCTATTGATACATTACATCAATATGATCCTTGGCGTCGGACACCGAATACATCGAATAATGGGACATTACGTCAGATTTGGTTACACCGTGGAGATGAGATTTTACTTTCAAAAGCGGGAGAATTGACGTTTAAACAAGAGCCGTTTAACGAGGCCGTTGTTAGCGACATATTAGCCTATTTTGATGTGCCTTATATAACGTACTATTTGGATTATATGTCGGATGAAGCTGAGAATGTATCAGTCTGCGACTGTTTTACGAATCGTAATGTAGAATACATCCCTGCATGGCAATTGACGGCTAACACGAAACCTAACGATGTGAGTGAGTACGAGCATTACGTGAATCAGTTGCATTCATTTGCTCTTACCGATGTGAAGCGTCAGTTAGAGCAAATGATTGCCCTTGATGCGCTCATTGCTAATGAAGACCGTCATTGGGGTAATTTTGGGGCTCTCCGTGATAGTGAAAGTCTAGAATTTATTGGTCTTGCACCTATTTTTGATAACGGAAACTCCTTGGGGTATAAAGCGGCATCTGTTATACGCAACCGTAATACTGATGTATCCGTAGCCTTTAACAAGACTCATACGCTGGAATTGAAACATGTGTCCTCTGCGGTGAAAGTAGATTGGGATGGCATTATGAATCATTGTATGGAGATTGTAGAACATAGATATAATCAAATGGTAGAACCAGAGTTTGGTTTGGATCGGGCCCATGTGATTGGCCAATTCATACAAGAACGAGCAAAAAAATTAAAAACTTTTTAGATTTATGAATTCATTGTATACTACCATTTTCCTTAAAAATGTGATGATAATTGTTATCGTCCTATTTTCCTCATGAAAACTTTATGTGTAAAAATCTACTCGTTTCATATTAGAGTTAAAATAATCGTTTATGATATTTATAGTTAGTTTAGTGAATGAGTGTATGAGAAGGAGGAATATGCAATGGTAGTAACAATCATTAAAGCTGTTATGGCTGCTCTTACTGGTTTGGTAAACGCATTATTGCCTTTATTTAAATAATAAAGTTCCCAAAACCCTCATAAACCCTCAAAGCTTGAGTATGTATACTCAGCTTTGAGGGTTTTTTCTTTATGTATATTTTTACTTACAATAGAATGAAATAATATACAGAATTGAGATTTGAACAATATTTATTGTTGGTTTAAATATAGTTGGTTTTGTTGACTACACAAAAAACTATATTTATAATAAAAATGAAATAAACATGAAACCAAGTATTTGCGAATTACTGTAAGAGGAAGATTATTAATATGAAATCAAATGCAATTGTAAAAGCTATGGTTCTTGGAGCCATAGCTTGTTCTATTAGTGCAACGGGTATTGCTGCAGATATAAATACTCAACGTGCACAAGATATAACTAATACACAACAAAATATACAAGGCACGGAAAAACATGATGCCGTGCAATCCAACTGGATGGACCGTACAGATATTAAGGTTGGTACACAATCAAAGATGGGGAAGCAAATATCTGTAGAAACATTGCAACCCTTAACTCATTACGATGAGAACTCCAAGTCCGTATTGTTTGTACAAGGCGGTATTGGTCGAGGTGGCCAAGAGCATTCTGTTAGTTACTATCACGGATATAATGAGATTTGGTATCCTTATAATCCTGCAACGGGTAAAGGTGACCAACGATATATGGCAGAAAAATATGAACATACGAAATCATTAGGGACTGTAGCGAATGCGGGCTTAGGGTATCGCCATCTTAGTAAGAATGAGCATGCCTATGTTGGTGTCAATGCTTTTGTTGATCGCGCCTTTTCCGAGAATGCTAATCGTGTGAGTGGGGGCCTAGAATATGTATCAGGCCTTAACGAAGTCCGAGCTAATGTATATAGAGGTTTAGGAAGTGTGAAATCGCAATCTGATATGATACATTTACCGCAATCGTACTTCACATTTGATTTGGATGGTGGCGCTGCTTACTATATGCCACATGAGTCTCAAAAGGTATTATCTGGATACGATGTAAGTTATGCGCGTACATTTAAAAATGCTCGTTGGGCCCGTGTACACGCGACCGTATATCATTGGAATGGTCTTAGTGTGCCTAATCATAGCGACGCATTATTGAAAACACTGGAAGTTGGCAACAGTCATGGATGGAAAGTAGGAACTACATTACAAGTAACGCCTCATGTATCGCTAGATGTAGGCTATACATCGGATAGCAAAGATACTAGTGGTGCCTATGGATTTGTTAAATATACATTGGGTACCTCTAAGTTTGCTTGGCATGGTGGTAAACATAGTGATGATGCTATTACAAATGCTCGTGCTAGAATGTTAGATAAGATAGAGCGTAGTCCGTTAACAATAGGCCATACATATGAAGAAGATTGGTATGTAAGACCTAATGATCACTTATAAAATTGATGATTATTTATAATATGGAGAAAATGTTAGTTTTATCATTGTCATGAGAGGAGACTATATATAATGTCAGGTAAATTATTATTGAAAGCTATGGTTTTAGGGACTATGACTTTCAGCATATATACAATAGGAATGGCAGCAGAGGTTCAAGATGTAACTGGACTAGATTCTGCACAACAAACAATTGCATCCGATACAGCTAGAAAAGAGGCCGTTCGGTCTAGCTGGATGGACCGTACAGATGTGGTAGTCGGCGTTGGTATGAAAGATTCGAAAGAGACGCATAGTCAGCACCATTATGTTGGTGCATCATCGATGAGACATGATGATCTAAATACTGTAACTTCGAAAAGTTTAAAATCTACTGAAATCAATAAATTGTATATTGAGACCTTGCAACCTATAACCCATTATGATGAAAATGCTAAAAGCGTTGTCTTTGTACAAGGTCGGATTGGGCGCAGTGGAGAAAAGATTTCATCTCGTGCATTAAATAATTATTGGGTTCCAGCCAGACCTGCAGGGACGTTTATAACACATGATAAGCAAACAGATAAGAAAGAATCATTAGGAATGAATGCTAATATTGGCATTGGCTATCGTCGTCTTAGCAAAGGTGAACATGCTTATGTTGGTGTTAATGCGTTCTATGACCATGTGTTTAAAGGTGGTTATAAGCGCGTTAGTGGCGGTGTAGAATATGTGGCAGGCCTTAATGAATTTCATGCTAATCTGTACCGAAATCTAGGGACTGATGATAGAAAATATATAGGTCTCCATGGGCGTAGTGTTGTAATGGGTGATCCTGCAGGATTGTATCCATATGGTATGGATCCTGATCAAAGTCTTTATAATTATGGTGTGGCTGCTTATGAAAATCATTGGATGCTATCAGAAAAGGTTGCTGCCAGTGGATTTGATGTAGGATACTCACGAACCTTCAAAAATGCTCGCTGGGCTCGTGTCTATGCGGACTATTATAATTGGCGTGGTAGAGAGGCTGTAAGAGTAGGGTATTATAAATTAAAAAAACGTGATGCCATAAAAGGTTTTAAAGTGGGTGCAGAATTCCATATCACACCGCATCTTACTCTTGATGCGGGTTACCAAACGGCATCTCATCATTTGAGTGGTCCTTATGCGACCTTGAAATATACCATCGGTACATCCAAGTTTGCTTGGCGTGGTGGTAAACATAGTGAAAGCGCGATTACAACGGCTCGTTCCAAGATGCTTGATAAGGTACATCGTAGCGACATGGTTGTACAAGAAACTGTGGAAAATACTTATGAACAGCAGTTTGTCGATGTTGGTTTGTAATCTGTAATTTTAGACTAAATATAGCTTATTTTCGTTTATAACAAAGGAGCTAGTACGCTGTGTACTAGCTCCTTTTTGTATATTTGTTTATTATTGTAACCCCTTAGGCACACTAAGTTTTTTCCAATTGTCTAGCTCAGGTATTTCCAAGGTATTAATCGTTTTTTGAATCCAGTAGTTTAAAGATACTTCGTTACCTAACTGTTGTTCAAATAAATAGGTATTGCCAGGTGTATCGAGAGGTTTACCATCCTTGTCGATGGAGTGGCGCATAGATTCTTTCAAATAGAGTTGTACTCTAAATGGATTTGCGTGATTGCCTCTGAAAATAAAATAAGATGGACCGATAAAGTCATGGGTACGGACATTAATTTGTTCGTACTTTTTGTCTTTTAAGCCTTGTAATGCGGTTTGTATCATGGCATTTGCATCGTCGTATTCTTCAAGCAAGAAAGCTTGTTGATCTACGTCGAGTACATAGTGCCAAGTTGGTTTTTCTTCATTCTTTTCAATAGACCAGTTATCACCAAATACAGGTAACTGATGATTATCATAGAGGTCTTTTAACAGATGTATAGCATCCTCCTTCTTGAATAGCGCTCGATAGATAACCTCTTGACCTTCTGTGGAGTCATATCCATGTATTCTGACTTGGTACGTATCACGTGGCATGCGTTTTACATCTAACTTAAAAATGTTGCGCAACTTATCTGGAACGGATAGAAAATGATTGTAAAAGCTCAGTTTCATTTCTTCTTGTGATACTAATGCGTTTTCAATAGTCTGCCAATCATATAAGGTGGTATCCCATAAGAAGTCATCCATATTTACAGATAAGCGAGCCGCATTTTGAGGCCATTCCGTATGACCAGGCCGTACTGTTGAGGTAGACTCTGTAAAGCCCTCTTTATAGTGCCAATGACCGTCTATTTCTTCGAAGGCTGCTAAGCGTTCTTCTGCTTCATCATCAATAGGAATATCCTTTAGCTCTTCATCGAGGTTTGCCTCGTGAGATAGTATATATTGATGAGACTCTTCGTAATAGGCTACAGCGGCATCTAAATCAGGTTTGCCTGTAACATAGCCTTTTTCGTAGGCATACCCTAAGGCAACTCTTGTTAAAGCTCGTGTAATATCATAGAAGAGAACACGATCTTCCTCTTCTAGTGCGCGCCTTTCTTCATCCAGTACACGTGTTAAGGATTGCACGCCAAAGCGTATATTTTTTGTTACCCCTAAGCCATGGATTCGCATGTAACCGATGTATGGCAAGGAGAACATAAAGCGTTCTTTAGTGGCTGCCATGTGTGTTAAGTCTGCAATGAGACCCCAGTCGAGAGGAAGGTGGCCTATGTGAAAGATATAGCCAAAGGCGGCTTGCAATGCAGCATAGCCGGCGTCGCTAAAGTGCTTAGTAGCTGCGCGACGGTAGAGGCCGATTGCTTTTACAGGATTATACGGAATTAGGCGGCGTAGCTCTTTCGTATCATAAAAGTGATAGTAATAATCCGCTAATTCGGCGGTGCTTTCAGCTTGACCCAAGGAGGCACCTTTCGTAAACCATGTGAAAGCATCCTCAAATTTTCCATGTTCATGACAGTCTAGGCCCGTGTAGAGCATCATAGTTGGATTGCCTATCTCAGCAGCAGTTAAAGCTACACGGCGCGCATTATCAAAATCGCCTTCGTCGATATAGATGTTACGTAAATTGCCTTGGAACATGGCAAGTCCATTGTTGAGGGCCTTGTTAAACCATTCTTTGGCGAATGTAGTAGCATTTTCCTGTAATGTTTCGTCTGAAACAGTGCCTTGTAAGGTTGAAATACGTTCTTGTATAGAACCTTTTTGTAAGCTTTGTTGAATCCGTTTTGCCCAGCTTAGGCGGGGCGGTGTAATCATATCCCGAGCTAGGCTAATGCGATCATCATCGCGCCAGAAAAAGACATTACCTATAATGTATTGGCAAAAGGCATCACCTTGTTTAGCGTAGTCGTAAACGATATGAAATGCATCATTAAAGGATATTAACATATCCTTTTCAACCGTAGGTGTAATGGTTCCATTGATACGCAATGCTTGTAAGGTGCCGATAGGACTACAGCGGCGAATGCTATCGTGCAAGCATTGATAGGTACGCATGTTATTTTCAGGGAAATTAGATTCCTCCCACGTAAAGCGTGGACCTGCGTAGATACGAGCCAATAAAGCATATGCATCAGCTATCTCTCGAGACTCTGGATTGTTTGCTATTTTTAATGCGTCCTCTTTAGTGTCAATTTCGTTTTCCAGAGAGGTAGTCATATCGTTGCGCAAGGCTTGATGATTCGTTTGTTCCGGGCTTTGCTGATTGTTTACGATGAGCTCTAATTGGCGTAAGCCTTCTTGAGCCATCTCTTGATTATATGATGTGAAAATCATGTGGAAGACCTTTTCTAGGCGTTCCGTAAAGTACTGTGCCATAAGGCCTCCTTTGCATTAATTGCATTTACTATAGAATACACGTTTATTATATAACGAACACGGAGGGCCGTGAAAGAGGGAGTACATGTAATACTGTCTAATACTATCTACTACTATCTACTACTATCTACTACTATCTACTACTATCTAGTACTAGATAGTACTATCTGCTGCTATCCGCGGCTATCCGTTACTAATCTATGTATAGGATTTGTATTGATATCTGTTTTAGTATTACGGTGGAAGTCATATTTCGTTGATGTAGGAATGAACAAAAAATCCCCTCTGAAAAAGCTTCCATATCACAATTGGAGTGATATCTAAAGTTTTTCAGAGGGGTCATATTTATCCTAGTTCATAGAGATAGATATTATTTTTTATTGTAATCGCCGAACCATTTGTCGTAGATTTTTTGGTAAGTGCCGTCTTCTTTAAGTTCTTTAAGAGCTTTGTTAACAGCTTCTTGTAAAGCTTTGTTGCCTTTTTTCACGCCAAGAACTGTACCAGGGGATTGAGTAGGTTCGCCTACGAGTTTAAGGTCTTTGTCAGCACCTTGTTTGAGGTAGTACATAGCAACCGCGTTATCGATGATAGCACCATCGATTGTGCCAGCTTTCAATTCCATGAAGATATTAGCGTTGGAATCGATTTGTTTTACTGTAGTACCAGGAATTTTTTGGGCCATTTCAACAGGGATTGTGCCGATTTGAGCACCTACAGTTTTACCTGCTAATTCATCCATGTTGTGGATTGTAGTATTGTCTTTACGAACAACAGTGATGAAGCCGCCTTGATCGAAGTACACATCAGAGAAGTCCAATGCTTTTTCACGTTCAGGAGTCGCATTGATACCGGCAGCGATCATGTCGATATCGCCAGATTGAACAGCTGGAATCAAAGCATCGAAGCCCATGGACTTGAATTCCATTTTTAAACCTAATTTTTTAGCAATTGCTTCGGACAAATCAACGTCGAAACCAACGTATTTGTCGCCTTCAGTAAATTCGAATGGTGGGAATGTAGTTTCAGAACCTACACGCAATACACCTTCTTGTTGTGTCATTTTTGGTTTGTCATTGCCACAACCAGCCAATAAACCCATTGCTGCTACCGCTACGAGGGCGATGGCTGTCAACTTTTTGAACTTAAACATAGAAACCTCCTCAAACATCCATATACATGGTTTATCAAATTCTGTTTATATTGTACGGAATTTTACAATAATAGGCAATAACATTGTATAATTAAGAGTAAATGAGTTTTCAATTCTTTATTGTAGAGTACTAAAATTCTTTACAATAATTTGGATATATACATGGAGGCACTATGTCCCTTACTAATACCTTTTCAGATCTTTGTAAAAGCTTCGCACCGGATGCGTTTGCCATTAACTATACATTAGCTAAGAATCCTGAACTTTCTAGTCATGAATTTGAGACTGTAAAAACGATTGGTGCTGTTCTCGAAAAATATGGCATGGATGTAACTTATGAATTTTGTAATCTACCAACAGCGTTTAAGGCATCTCCTGTAAAAGTAGATAACCCAAAGGGCCGTTTAGCAATCCTCTGTGAATATGATGCGTTGCCTGAAGTAGGTCATGCATGTGGTCACTCTGCCAGTGGTTCCATGAGTGTTCTGGCTGCATTAACGCTTCGCAAAATGCAACAAGACGGCGTTGCTTTCAATATGGACATTGATATTATCGGAACACCAGATGAAGAAGCTACAGGTTGTAAGGTGGATATGTGTAATGCAGGCGTGTTTAAGGACTATGATTTGGCTATCATGGTTCACCTCGACGGTGAAGAAACTCGACCTAATTCACAATTCTTGGCACTAGACTGTTTCCGTGCACGCTATCATGGTAAACCAGCCCATGCAGCAGGTGAGCCTTGGAACGGCATTAATGCGGTAAATGGCGTACAACTTGCTATTCACGCGATGGATATGATGCGCCAACAAGTGCGACCTGAAACGCGCATCGGTACATGGATTATTGCCGGTGGTACTGCATCTAATGTTATCCCTGAGTTTGGCGAGTTAGAAGTAACCGTACGTCATACCGAACGGGACTATTTGAATGGTCTATCTGAACAGATTAAGAAAATTTTTGAAGGAGCAGCCCTTTGTACTGGTACAACTGTAGACGTTGAGTTTTACGGCAATCCTTACGATGATATGAACCAAAACCATCGCGGCACACACCTCATCGAAGAAGTGATGGCCGATATGGGCATAGATTTTAAACCGGGCCCAGCAGATATTGGGGGCAGTTCAGACATCGGTAATGTGAGCTATCAATGTGCGGCGTTCCACCCTAAATTACGACTTGCTAGGGACGATAAAGTATGCCACTCTAAAGAATTCGCAGCCGCTATGCTAGAACCAACCATTGAACAAACAATCCTTGATGGAGCCAATATTATTGGTCGTACATTATTAAGATTGGTAGAAAACCCAGCAGTATTAGAAGAGATTGTAGCTGAATTTAATGCATCTAAATTTAATGTATCTAAATAATTTTATTTGTATGCAATCTCACCAACTAGCATTTAGATAAGGGGTCAATGTTAATACAGTGCTTTCTATATCGATGGGGCGAGCTGTAATATCTTAGATAGAATTCATTGCCTCTTTCAGAATTACTGATAATAGACGATAATGACACATTGCCATTTATAAAACTCTGAATCTTGGTGAAATAGGTTCCTACCTCAACATCGTGGTGATAGAGAGCCCATACCACGTTGTTTCCAGCGATGACCGGAATGTACTTAAGCTCAAGAAATTCGAATAAACCGGCTATGGACATATCATCTGGTACGGTAAACTCTTCGCGATGCCAAGTAGCATCATCGGCTGCACAAACTGCATCTCGATCGATTATTATATGCATATTATCTCGCTTCCAATCTATGTTTTAATTTCTATTTAGATGCTCTTATTTCTATGTAGGGCTTCTGTTAGTTTATATTTTACACCTTATAATCTTTAATATCCTACTGAAATATTTTACTGAGTAGAAATACATTTCTATCTGTTTAATTATTTATATATACAACTATTTATATACACAACTATTTATCTAGATAACTGTATATCTATTTAATTCTTTATCTATTTATATACTACTGTATAAAAGGAGGCTTCATGTCCTCAACTGAAACATTACAAATTAAAAACTACATAGGCCTTAAGGGTGATAAGCCTATTAAATTTATAGCCTCTGATGTTGATGGCACATTAGTTAACGATGCAAAAGCAATTCCTGATGAGGCTATTGAGGCTATTCGTGCTGCTCGTGAAAGTGGCATTCGCGTAGCCATCGCTTCTGGTCGTGCTTGGAATGAGATGAATGATGTTATCGAGAAACTACCATGTTTACGCTATTTCATGTGTACCAATGGGGCCTATGTAATGGATAAGGAAGAAAACCGTAGTTTGTTCCATGTAACCTTTGATAAAGAACAAGCACTCTATTTGTTGCGCAAACTTTTAACCTATGGTGTTTATGTAGAGGCTTATGTGAAAGATAAAATCTTTGGTATGTATCCGCCGTCCAGATGCATTACGCCTGAACGATTAAGCACATGTGCTAGTGAGCGTAAATCGCCTAATACAGAAGGTTCGGTTGGACTCATGGATAATCATCTACCTAGCTTAATGAATCATCCTCAACTTGGTGTACCTGAGGAACATCTACCTGGTGAAACCCATGATCACTATGCCTTAGCTGAAGGTGATGAAGCAGCAAATGATAACTTATCTGAATGTGAAGTAGAACAGTCTAATTTCTTCTTTAGACCTAATATCCGCCCATTTATCTTGGCAACACGAACTATGGTGCCTGATTTACTAGCTCATATGGAAGCCTTAGACGAAGGCCCTGAGAAGATGCAAATCTTTTATGGCGATGAGCCTATGCGCCAAAGAATCTTACAAGATTTGCGTGATGAATATCAAGGTATGTCTCATGATGGTACAGGTCGTGAACGATTTTACGATGTACTGCTCTCTAGTGAAGGTAATCTCGAATTCGTACTACCACATACCACAAAGGGGACCGCTGTAGAAGCCCTGGCAAATCACTGGAAATTTAATCCCCATGAAGTCATGACATTAGGGGATAGTGAGAACGACCTATCCATGCTACGTTTTGCAGGTGCTAGCGTAGCTATGGGCAATGGGAAGCCAAATATTAAAGAAGCAGCACGCTATGTGACGACGGATAATAACCATCATGGCGTGGCCAAAGCAATCTACTCGGCCATAGCACATAATGATGAGCTAAATAAAAATAAATTGATTTAATTTCGCTTCGACTAGATATGTCTATGTTTGAGATACTACCAGTTAAAAATAAATCACATTATTTTTGATATGGTTAAATATATCTGTATTTGAGATACCACCAGTTAAAAATAAATACTTTTAACTGGTAGTATCTGGAAAAAACATATATATCATTGATGTAGCAATATTGACATAGCATTGTTAGACATAGGAGGTGATGTAGAATGGGAAATCTAAAGTTTATTATCGATGATACTTGTGTTAAGTGTGGTGCGTGTGCGGTAGATTGTCCTGTTCAATGCATTACTCAAGGGAAGACTCGGTTTAATATAGGTAAAGGTTGTATCGGATGTGGCGATTGTTACTCCATCTGTCCTGTAGGCGCAGTAAAGATGTCTAAAGGTGAAACTCATAAAACTGATATATAAACTAAAATCCGAACATTAAAATATTAATCATAAATTTCATACGGAATATATGGAGTCCATATACTTCGTATGGTATAATGAAATGTAATGAAATTTAGCGTTTTGCTTGTTAAAACGCACCCCCAGTACAGGAATGTATGGACATTATAAATTGGTGAATATACTTTCACAAATAGATGCATACGGAGGAACTATGGAAAACAAGGAATTTGTTATTGTTGTCGATTTCGGCGGCCAATATAATCAGTTAATTGCACGCCGCGTTCGTGAAAATCATGTATACTGCGAAGTATACCCATACAACAAAGCACTGGAAAAAATTAAAGAATTAAAGCCGCAAGGTATCATCTTCACTGGCGGCCCTAATAGCGTGTACGAAGAGAATTCCCCTAAAATTGGAAAAGAGATTTTTGAACTTGGTATTCCAGTTCTTGGCATGTGCTATGGTATGCAGTTTATGGCGCATACATTGGGCGGCGAAGTTAAATCTGCGGACAACCGTGAATTTGGTAAAACACCTACTAAAGTGGATACCACATCTCCATTGTTCAAAGGCTTGGACGAAGACCAAGTTGTTTGGATGTCCCACGTTGACTATGTAGCAAAGGTACCTGAAGGTTTTGAAATCATTGCTCATACAAAAGACTGCCCTGTTGCATCTATGCAAAATAAAGAACGTAAATTGTACGCTATGCAATACCATGCAGAAGTATTGCACACTGAAAATGGTAAAGAAATGCTTCACAACTTCTTGTACGAAGTATGTGGTTTCACAGGCACATGGACAATGGCAAACTATGCAAAAACTGCTATTGAAGAAATCCGTAACACTGTAGGCGATGGTAAAGTATTGTTAGCATTATCTGGGGGTGTAGATAGCTCCGTTGCAGCAGCTCTTATTTCTAAAGCTGTAGGCGACCAATTGACTTGTATTTTTGTTGACCATGGTTTAATGCGTAAAAACGAAGGCGACGAGGTTGAAGCAGCTTTCAAAGATTCCGGCATGCATTTCATTCGCGTCGATGCGGAAAAACGTTTCTTAGATAAATTGGCTGGTCTTGAAGATCCAGAAGCTAAACGTAAAGCTATCGGCGAAGAATTCATCCGTGTATTCGAAGACGAAGGTCGTAAAATCGGCTCCGTTGACTTCTTGGCACAAGGTACAATCTACCCTGACGTTATTGAGTCCGGTACTGGCGAAGCTGAAGTTATCAAATCTCACCACAACGTAGGTGGCTTGCCTGCAGTTGTAGATTTCAAAGGTCTTATCGAGCCATTGCGTAACCTCTTTAAAGATGAAGTACGTGAACTTGGTTCTGAATTAGGCTTGGCTGACTACCTCGTATGGCGTCAACCATTCCCAGGTCCTGGTCTTGCTATTCGCGTAATGG
>ERZ773013.1575-NODE-1575-length-13356-cov-5.672280_pt1 | contig 13356 bp, 23 predicted proteins | sample MGYA00511670_ERZ773013 | MGnify/ENA primary metagenome ERZ773013 (study PRJEB29015, sample SAMEA2738120) | human oral metagenome | biome: human oral; feature: human-associated habitat; material: saliva | place: China | collected 2257 ...
CAGTTCCATCAACGGCACTGATATAGATTCTGTTAGGTAGATTATTCCCTTGTCTAACTTCTTTTAACAGTCCAACATCCTTCAATTCTTTTTTGAATTTGATAATCGTCTTTTCGCTACTATTCAAATCAACCATAAGTTGCTCATTTGTGTAGTATTGAAATACATTCCCGTCTCTGTCATGCCATCCATTCTTTATTGAAAGCTCTAGTCTTCCAAATAAAAGCATGTACAAGAGTTTTGCATGATTGCTTAATGACTTGTATTTCTCATCATAGATGAATGGCTTTGGAAATTTTAAAAACAATAAGAAGCCAGTGACTTCACTTTTTTTAATCATTGCACTACTCCTTTCTTCTAATTTTTAGTGTTATATCCATATTCAGGATTTGTTGCTTTAAAATCAGCTATGTATTTACTTTCTAGGTCTAGCAAATCCTTTTCTGAACCTTCTTCCAATACATCTATAACCTCATACGTCCAATCTGTAATCTTGCTATCTTTCATTGCTTCATGAAAATAACTACCTGACTGCGCTTTGAAGTGTTGAAACCATCTAAAAATAGGGTGGTTGACCGTCTTTCCAACATATATTTTCCCTGTTTGTTTGTGGGTAATCTTGTAAATAAAGCCAACTAGCTCGCCTTCACGATAAGTCCTTGTATCTTCAGCAAGTTTGTCAGCGTAATACTGTTCGCTATGTTCATGACAACAAAAGTAAAGATTGCCACGCCCATAGTTTTTTAAATCAATTCGAGTAACTGAGTTTGAGCCACAGTATTTACAAGGGATTTCTTCATTCCAATAACTTTCCCAATAGTCACTCAGTTCATAAATATTGACATAAAACAATTCGCTTTCAACAGTACGTTGAGGGACTTTCTCAGAAAAGTATTCTGGATAGTCCTTTTTAATTTGAGCTAGTACGTCTTTTTTTGTGTCTAAATCATAGTACAATTTGCGTCCTGCTTGTTCAGAAAAGAGTTCACCAGCTTTACCTTTTCTATGATTTATCCGTACAAACCAATTTGTCATATTATTTTGCTATCTTTTTGCCCTTTCCTCAATTTTTTTCAAGCGATCTGATATATTTTTATCAAACAATTTATCAGCTAGTTCTTCAATTTCTTTTTGCGTCATTTCACGCTTGCTCATTTCAAAATCTAATGTTTCGCCTGCTAGTAACAGACTATCTTGGAAACACAAAAAATATTTTAATGGTAGTACGCTTACTTCTTGTTCATCTAGCCAATCGAACAAGTCTGTCAGGTCAGTTACATTAACTCCTTCACTAGTCTTTTTATGTTCAACCTTCACACTAAAAATATCATAGTCTAGCGTATATGTAATACTTTCCCCATTGTTCTTATAATCTTTTACTATCATATCTGAACCTCTTTACATATCTCCGATTTCGCACCAATCCATCAACTTTGCGCCAATTTCAGCCGATTGCATGAAAAGTGCAAACAGTTCTTCTTCTCTTGTTTCCTTTGCAGTCTCAATAAAGTCATCAGGAAAGCTATCCATCATCTTTTTTGCTGTTCTGAGAAGCCCACCAACCGACAATAGGATTTGACGTATATCTCCGTCAGCCATAACTCGGATTATTGTTTCGATTTCCTCGCCTTTCTTAATAGTCTCAACCATGATAAGAGTATGAGTGCTTTCTTCGTCTGAGTGAAGCAAGCGTTCAGTCGTCTCTTTAATAGCTTGTAGCTTGGTAAGTTCAGCTACTCTCTTTGCGTTGCGTTCATCTTGGTTCATAAAGATACCCCTTTTTCATTTTTATGTTTATATTATACACTCTTTTTTAAACTTTGTCAAGACTTTTTTGCTTTCTGAGATTGTTTTTATCAAAATCAACCCTTTTTATCACTCTCCACACTCCTTTATGCCCTATCGTCCTCTATTCGCCCTCTCTCGTCCTTATTTTCGCATTTTATCTATATCAAGGTCTATTTCTACCCCTTTTTCTTAAAATCGCTTATATTGGCTAAAAATACCCTTAAAAACGATTAGATAAAAATAAAAAAATAGCTAGGATTTTCTCCTAACTATTAAATGCTATTTTGTCTCCTTAAAAGTTCCGTCTGCGTAGTTGATTTCAAAACCGTTAGCAGTATTAAAGACGATAACCTTTTCATCAATCTTACCGTCTGATGATAGCATAGAAACAATAACAGTCCGTGGTACTAGTTCGTTCCCCTCATAGACTGGTTTAGCGCCATAGTAAAGCGTTCCGTCATGGTTTGCTTCTAACCACTCCTGCGCCTTAATCTCGCTATAACGCATACCACCTTTAGCGTCCTCTCCCACGTTTTGAGTTCGTGTTCCTGTTACTACGTTTTGACGGATAGCGTCTCCACCCAAAGCGTCTCCAATCAAGTGACTACGATTCCAAAAGAACCCTTTGTAGTGCTTACCGTTAGAGTAAGGGATTTTCACTTTGTCCTGAACACCCCAACCACTTGGATCAGCGTCCTTAGAAAACTTCTGGCGAACTCCATAAGAGCCTTCTACATTCTTAAATGTTAGTGAGCCTTTAGCTTCCGTGGTACGTCCTAACTTGTCTAGCTCTCCATACTGGATTTTACCTGCTTCTGGAAAGTCTGATGGATTGATACCACTCTTTCCAACTACCGTGTAGTAGTTAGGGTACTTGTCAATGCTCCAAGTTTGGACTGAACCCTGCGCTACCTGTGTTACTTCTGTTGTCTGACTTTCTTTCTTGTCAGCAATCTTCTGAACGTCCTTACAACCGACCAAGAGCAACATTGCTGTTGTCAAGGTCAACACTTTAAAAATATTTTTCTTTTTCATCTTTTCTCCCTCTAAAAACCAATCAATAAATACATAAAAACAAATAAAAGGAACGCCCCAATTATAATCGTTAAAATACCTTCAAGTACAAACTTCCAAAAAAGTCCACTTGCTTTACCAATAGCTACATACATCAGAAAGAATAGGAAAACTCCAATTATTAAAAATCCTAAATAATTTTCAGAAATGAAATTCCAAAAGACTTCAATCATTTTCATCTTTCCCTAACCTCACTTACAACAATGGTGTAGTTCCACATTCTACATACTGCCAACCACGTTGTTTAGCAATCTTCTGAAATTCCTTGTCAAAGTCAAACAATGAGTAGTCCTCACGTTCAAGCTCATAGATGAACTTCTTTCCGTCCTTAATCATGGTTGCATAGCATATTGTTGTACGCATTTTAAACCCTGCCTTCTTTTTTGTTATGTTTATATTATACACTCTTTTATATCCCCTGTCAACTATTCTCCGAAAAAACTTGTCAGGAGAACCCTATTAGTGTTATAATAGCTTCGTACTATTCTTTGAACTTTCTTATAAGTTCTCCACCCCTCTTTGGACGAATTGAGGGGTTTGTTTACTAGTTTTCTCATACAAAAAGCCACTACTTAATCGTAGGGGCTTTTATTTTATTCTGCTACTCAATCAGGCTTTTCAAAAAGTCAAGCGCCCACGCCTGCCAATTATGGATAACTGTTGTAACAGATATACCTTCTACAACAGCTACCACAACAGCAGATAGATAAACAGAAAGTAGTAGAAACGCAAGTACAATGATAGTAACTACTAGCTTGCTATTTTCTTCTTTCATCTTCTAGCCCTCGCTTCTTCAATAAGCCTAAAACCTTGCGATTTTATCAAGTTTCTTCTTGCTCTCGCCTTCAATATACTGCGCTAGTGTCAATGCAGGATATTCAAGGTGCTTAATCGTCTTACAGTAATCACACTCCCCACAATGAGTAGGGGGTACTAAGCCACTAACAACTTCCTTCACACGGTTGATATGAGCGTAAAAGACTGCTTCGCCTATTTCAAGAATTTCATCATCAAAGACAATGATTTCTTTATCAGGGATTTCCTCTTTTGAGACTGCGACCATATAAGGCGTAAAGAACGGACAATCCATTTGCTCTAGGAGTTTCTGGTAGATAAACATTTGCAAGTGATACTTGTACTCATAGACGTTATAAACCATCTGTGGTACTCGTTGGTGCAAAGTAGGCGACCATGTTTCCTGCGCAATGCTACGCATGGTTTTCAGGTCAACAAAATATCGCTGTGTCAAGTTGATACTGTCAACCTTACCCTTGAAAGCCAATCCTTCAAGCTCCCCTGCCAAGATCATTTCCTTTTCTACCCAATCGCCTTCTTTACCTTCGTAGTATTCTTGGAAAACTGGTTCTTCTTTCAGGGCTTGAATAACTTTGTCAGCATTGATAAAGTCAGACTTTTTCTCTCCTGCCACAAAGAGATTATTAGCTCTCGCAAAAGCTCGCAAGTCATCAACTTTCAGCTTTTTATCATAAGGTATGCCTGCTTCTTCAAGGGCGCTTACGACATCAGCCTTAGTTGGTTCTTTGTAGATATAGCTGTAGTATTCTTCAAGGAACTTCTGGTGTTCCTCTGGCGCTTCAAAATAGCTATAAACGTAGTTTCCTACGACTAACTGAATAGGTGTCTTTTCTTCTTCCCAAGCTCCATTGTCAATAGCAAGGGCTTTAGCTTCGCAATCAATGTAATTTTTGAAGCGTGACGTACTCATGTAGTAGTTGTCGTCATAATAGTTGTCTGGTGTCAGAATTGGTTTATCCATTTTCTTTTTCTTCTAAAAGGTTCAAGTATGAATCGTAACCTTTTTCCTTCCTGCTTATTTTTGTCAATAGTTCATTTGCCTTATCTTTTTCTGACTTGTAAGAATAAAGCTCCTGACCGTTTTTTTCTAGGCGTAAAATAAGACTATCACTCCACTCTAGGCAAACTTTACTTTGCTTGTCGTTAATATCCGTCAAGGTCAGCACTCGTCCACCTGTTCCTACAAGCATACCCATGAGCCAATCTTCGACTTTATAGCGTGCATTGTCGCCATCAATCATATAGGTTGCTACTTCTGTCTTTCCGTCCTGTAAGTGTAGATAGACTAGGCTGTTTTGCTTCCTAAAGTGCAAGCGTCCACCCAAGCTATAGGTTTTTGAGATTAGGTTCAAAGGACTTATCTTCAAGTGATTAGAGAATTTTTCTAACACATCAAGCGATAGATGGATATTATCCTCTCCTACTGCCCTGTAATAAGCCTTACCCATTGACCGATAGACTTTCTTCCGTGAGTAATGTTTGCGCCCTTTAGGGTTCATGTAGTAAGAATCAATCTGCTTCCAAAAATTGTTGATCGCTTCTCTTTCTGTTTCTGGATAGATAAGGACTTTGCCTGTATCTTCTCCGAACGCATAGGACAAGTCTCTGTTTAAAGTCTTGCATAACTCGATAATTCTCCCAACCGTACAGTTAGGTTTTACTGAGAATAAAGTTGTAAGAGCTGTATGACTGATACCTGTCAGTTTTGATAACTCACGATAGGTCAGCCCCTTCTCCTCTTTTGCCTTTTTTAATCGTTCCCAGATAGCATAACGTAGTTTCATAATGCCCCCCTTAAAATACTTTAAAGGAAAGCCCTTGAACTGTTTAAAGTCAAGGGTTTTCTCTTAATTAGAATGGTAAATCATCATCTGAAATATCCATTGGATTTGTTTGTCCGAAAGGATTTTCTTGTCTTGAAAAGTCAGGCGTAGGCTGTGACGCTTGATTGTTTGGTGCAGAATATCCACCTTGTCCTTGCCCTTGACCTTCACGAACTGAGCGACTTTCTAGTAGTTGGAAACTTTCAGCAACAACTTCTGTTACATAAACACGTTGTCCTTGTTGGTTATCGTAGCTTCGTGTTTGAATACGACCAATAATTCCAATCTGCGCTCCTTTTTTAGCCCAATTTGCAAGGTTTTCAGCTTGTTGTCGCCAAATAACCACATTGATAAAGTCAGCTTCGTGTTCGCCATTTTGGTTCTTAAACGGACGATTGACTGCAAGAGTAAGAGTTGCTACTGCAACATTGGAAGGTGTATAACGCAATTCTGCGTCTCTTGTCATACGTCCTACTAGGACTACATTGTTAATTGACATTATTTATTCTCCTTTATTTTCTGCCATTTTTGCTGTTGCATTTTTCCCAAAAGTCATAACTTCCTTGTAGGCTTCTTTTGGATTGTTGTGAGCCATTTCAACCCACTTCTCAATCTGTTCTTGACTAGGGGCAAACTCCCCAAGCGTCTTAGCGTGTTCAATGAGGTTCAAAGTGATTTGAACTCCGTTAGTGTGTTGTTCAGCAACTTCACTATCTGTTTGGTGTTGATACTCATTGTTATTTGCACTATCTGGATCTACACCGTCAAATACCATGAAGATATTTTCAAGCAAGGTTTTCTTCGCTTGCGTTGTAGCCGAACGTGTAACTTGGCTGTCGTCCATTTTTGGTTTGGTAACTGGCTCACGAATTTCTGCCACTTCTTCAAAGGTCTGTCCTTTGTAACTTACCTTGAAACTAGCTTGAACGTAGTAACGTTCTCCCTTTTGTTCAATAGTTGTTGAAAAGCGCCCAAACGCTCCGTGTTCAATCAATGCAGAACGAATTTGTTTCAGCATATTGTCAATAGTGTAGTAACGAAAGCCACCGAAACCATTTTCAATATCCTTCTCAACTTTGAGTTGAGATTGGACGTGGATCAAGAGCGCTTCGATTGTTTCAAACTCTTGTTTGTCATCTTTCTTCATCTTCGTTACCTTAGACGGTTCTTTCTTTGTTGCAGACGACTTTTTAGTAGTCGTAGTGGTTGTTGCGTTTTTTGTAGTCTTTGCGACTGCTTCCATTAGGTTTTCCCCCTTAATTTCTTTATGATTATATTATACACCTATCTCTATATTTTGTCAATAATTTTTATCTGTTTTTTTAAAAAAAGTCCTAACTTTTTGGTAGGACTTTTGCTTATTCTTTTCTAGTCTTTATAGATAACCTCGCCAAAATCTCTCTCAGCTTGTTTAATCAATTCTTTCTTGACTAGTAGAGCTTCTGCAAGGGTTTTAGCTCTCTGTCTATAGTGTTTACCATGCCTACTGATATATACCCTATATCCGTCTCCGTTTTCAGCCTTTGCTATATTCCTTATCCCTGTTTGGGAGTTAGACATAGCCTTGTCTTTGCTCGTTCTACTCTCATATCCTTTGCTCTGGTCTAGGTTTACAGAATGAGTTCTCCCTGATAGGGAGCGTAAATGCCCACAAGACTTCACTTCCCCCCCTAAAACACGACTTAACCTTTTTACAACCTGCTTCCCACAACTGCATAGGCAAGTACAGTTTCTTTGGTATCGTAGCTCTTTTAAAGGTTCTGTATAACTAAGTATAGTCAACTCGCCTACTTGCTTTCCGATAACCCAATCAAAGTCCTTCATCAGTCAATACCCTTTAGCCCTTTAAAATAATACCGTCTAAGGATTGGATCATTTTCCACTTCTTCCTGAGTGAATACAGCTCTGCTACCTTCTTCTGCAATAAAGGTAATATCATCACAACTAAGGACTGAGTAGTAGGTATATCCCACAATAACTCTTTTAGCAACATAGGTGTACTTCATGAGCTTAGAAGGAAGGTCAATCAGCAAAACTCCAAACTGTTCTGTATTGTCTGATATAACTAGTTCTTCCCCAAATAGTCCAAGGACATTATTTACTTGCTCTAGGAAGGTCTGCTCTCCTATATCATAGGTTTTGACCTTTGTTCTGCTAAAGGTCTGCATACCGTCAGGAGTAAGGACTGTTTCTGTAACTTCGACCTGTCTTTTCCCTTCTGTATAGCCAAAGGGAAGAAAGAATTGGACTTCTTCCCAACTGTCAAAATGGTAGTAATGCTTCTTTCCAAAAAAGTCTCCTACCACGTCTGTTACTTTTAGCTTGTACTTTTCATTGAACTTTTCAATATTCATCAGTCATTTTCCTTCTCAATGAGGATATAATACTCTTTATCTTTCCAAGTGAACTTATCACGTTCAAATCCCCTTGTTTCAAGATTTTGTAGGTATTCATCAACTTCACTATTATATTCTAGTAATGGAACAAAATACCTCACGTTCCCCTTGACGATTTCAACTCCTTCTATATCTGCCCCTAAGAAAACATAGATTTTTGCAGATTCGTCCATTTCAATATCATCATCTGTAAATTTATCAAGGTCAATCCCTTGTTGGTTTATGTAATATTCCAAAGCATTGAAACATTCCCACTTTTCTCTAGTAAACATGATTTATTCCACTTCTAGCCAAAGATGGCAATTCCGTAGCTTTTCAGCAAGTAGTAAGCTACAAAGATAAGGGCAATCGTAATGATCCATTTTACAACCGTATCTACAGCTTTAAACACCCAAGCTAAAAACATTGAGCCAACAAGCCATGATAGAGGCGTGTAGGTACTGATAAAACGTAGTGTTTCTACGCTATAAGCCTGTAAAAAAGGGGGGATTGTTATATTGTTCTTCCCAAGCAAAATATGTGCATTTGTTTGTAGCCATGCAAACACCCCTAAGTTATAAGCGATAAGCCCTGCTTGATAAGGGTTGTGTTTGATATAGCGTTTTAGTGTTTTAATCATTTTCATTCTCCTTAATGAATTATTTATTATTCTGTTTTAGCCAAATTTCCAACGGTTCAAGAAAATCTTCCCATTTGTCATTCCTAAAAGCATAACCAAAGAACTCGTAAGCCTCTACAATGCCATCTAGTTTTTGTTCCCCATTACATTTTGTGACTGTAAAGCTATAATTTTCTTCTTCACTATCACAACTGAATTTTGCAACCATTTCCCCACTGATTGCCTTGATTTCCAATGACGCATTCTCACAGTTTTCAAAATAATCTTCATAAAGCTCTATATTTGCTTCATGGATATTTTTTGCTTCCATAACTTTCTGGATTTCATCAAGTAGTCCATAAACTTTTTGTTTTATGGTTTCCTCAATGTATTTTTCAAGGTATTCTTCCATTTGTGCTTCCGTAAACACCCCCATTAAACATTCCATACATTCCATACCAAACACTCTATGAGGTACATTCTGCGAAAAAACAAACACACTTTCGCCAAACGTTCTAGGAGGTTCAAATAGGTCAATCTTCCCATTTTTAACTCCTCTTTGGAATAACACCAAAGCGTCTGAACCGTCTTGCTTAATAATCTTTGTTACCTTTTCTTCTAAGTCACCATATTGATAATTGCTAATTAGTTCAACCCATTCAAAGCCATGTGTATCAATGTTTTCAGAATATAAACTGTCTATAAAGAGTTCAGTAAGTTTAGTCATAGTCGTTTTCTCCATTTCTTTGTTTATGATTATATTATACACTCTTTTGGTTTTTTGTCAACACTTTTTATGATTTTTTGATTATTTTTTTGTGTTGTATTGCAAAGAAAAAACTCCTAAAGGCAAGTACACTATACATTCCTCTAGGAGCTGTTATTCAATTATTATTTATGTTTAGGACAATCTTAACCAAATTTATAATTTGATGTAATAGTTTTGCTTACTGTTAAAACAAATAGCTATAAAATTTCCCCTTGTTGATTTTGCTTACTGTCTAACAAAGAGTATTTTTTGGTTCATCTGTATCAAGTTTTGCTACTGTGTTAGAGGAACGGTCTGTCCAGCTTTATTTTGCTACCGTGTTAAATAAACTGGTTCTAAAACAAGAAAAAAATATATTGAAACCTTGGAAAGTTTTGCTACTGTGTCAAACAGACTGGTTCTAAAACCTCACACTCTATTTTTTAACAAGAATTATAGCCCTGCTTTCTTACCGTAGTTTCCAGTTAGACTATAATTATTCTGGTTTTACCCAAGGAACGCAAATATCCCTGTGTTTATATTATACACTTTATTTATATTTTGTCAACAAACATTTCTGCTCCTGTGTATTTATCTTTAAGAAGCGATTACCTCTACTGCGTCTGTAGCAAGTCGTGACATTAGTTCCACTAGAAACTCATGATTTAAAACCACTTCTCCTTTTTGTTCTTCCAAGTAGTGAAATAAAGTGTTTGGAGTTACTACAAATCCATATTTAAAATTTCTTGTTCCTGCTTCAATCATAGGGTATTCAATAATTCTTTCGATTGCTTGCGAAAGAACGTCAAGGATTCTTTCTCCATAACTAGTTCCATACCCTGCACTAGAAAGATTTTCTACTAGTTTGTTTGTGTTATATGCAGATATAGCAAGTTCCCCAATAAAACGTGTTGACACCTTAATTCCTAAAGTTTTTTGGTGCTTATTTAACATTTGATACAAAGTATCTTGTTCAGGAGTGAACTTCTCCTTATATAAATCTACTGTCTGATCGTCAATAGAAGCCAAGATTGAATAAACTGATGAAAAAACTTCCATACGCTTATTGTTTAAGTATTTAGTAGGGTGACTATTCCCTAATTTTGAGATAACATCATACAAATAAAAGTCAGGCGCAAATTTGATTGTCAACTCCCCAGACTTGATTCTGCTGTTAAGTTTTTTAATTAGTTCTTGATTTTCCTGTGCTACTTCATCATAAGTTGCTAGTCTATTAACTTGAATTTTCATGTTGCGTTCTCCTTTTAGCTGTTACTTAACTTCTTTATGTTTATATTATACACTCTTTTAAAATCATTGTCAATACTTTTTATCATATTTTGATTATTTATTTGTGTTGTGGGGTGTAAAAAAAGAGGGGAACTCCCTCTAGTTTTCTATTTTTCAAACACTAAGATAGTTGATACAGGGTGGTGTTGTGGTAAATAGTGTTTTAAGAACCACCCTTCATCAACATACTTTTTAATTGTTTCTCCTAGTTTATCCTCACGTTCTAATTTTACAACCATACTCTCTTTAGGTTTATTTAGCTCAGCAATTTCTTGTTTTAGTTCCCCTAGTTCCTTAATAAGTGAGGGTAAGTCCTTTTCATAGAATTTCTGCCCTAATCTAGTTTGATAAAATTCCATTTTCTTCTCCTTGTTTTCTAATTTTTTGCTAATCAGCAAATTCAGCTTCTGCGCATTGTGGGATATAGTGATCTAACGACTTCCAATCAGAAATAAATACTAACGGACAAGAGCCTTTGTATAGTTTTTCCAATTCTGAAATATCGTGAATTTTATATCCAATTTCTGTTGCTTCGTTTATATCTTCTTCATCTTTGCAGATATAAATTTTATGGCAACCGTCATAGGCTACCTTACAATTTGAACCGAAAGTATGTTTTTCTTCGGTGTCTTTATTGATAACACTAACCATTGTATTTCTCCTTTTCTTCGTTATTTTAAACTCAATCCCAACTGATTGTAAGTTCCCCTTTTCCGTCAAATTCTTGTGTTCCTAAAGCGCAAATAGTATCCACTTTATAACCATTTTCTCTTAGGGTTTTAATAATTTCTTCTGTCAATTCTATATTGATATTATACTGTCCGTATTCACTTGGAAAATCAATACTAGGCTCACACATATAAACTCCTCGCATTGGTAAACTTACTGCCTTAGACATTGGAGCATTTTCTTTAATGAGTGGTTCGACCACTTCTTCAATATACTTATCACGCAATAGCAGATTTCCATTGTATAGCTCGCTTGCTTCTTTTGCTGTAATCATAAACTTTCCTCTTTTCTTATTTTATAGTTATATTATACACCTTTTCTTTCCCCTTGTCAATAGTTTTTGATTATTTTTCTATACTTTTTGATTATTTTTTTGTGTTGTTGCCTCATATAAAAAGCCTGTTTTTTACAGGCTATTTGAGCTTTTTTTATTGCATACAACTTCTAACTAATTCAAGCGCTTCTCTTTCCGTAGAGAAAATACGTTCTTCTCTTTTTATTTCGTTTCTTGGTTTAGGAGAATACTCATAATAGGTAAATGGGCTTTCTAGTTTGTTTTCCACTCCTTGATAATGATAAAGCCACCGTGATTTATCATAGTCTGTCAAAGCCATAGTCCACTTAACCGTCTCTTGACTTAACAAACTAACCCAAAAGGCTAGTTCAAAACACTTACCGTCCTTCTTCAATATTGCTATCTCTGGATTGATTTTGTCATCTCCTAAGTATTCTAGTTCTTTTTCTCCTACTAGCTCATAGCCTTGCTGTAGTAGGTTTTCAAGTTGTTCTGAGTATGCTTTTTCAATATCTGCTTTTGCTAGTTTCATGTTGCGTTCTCCTTTAATTATCTTTATGATTATATTATACACCCTTTTATGCTTTTTGTCAATGATTTATATTATTTTCTTGTGTTTTCGTATTATCTTTTTGTGTTTTATACTAGTGAGCGCTCTATCTACTGCTCATATCCACTCCATGAAATACATTTACCTCTAACTCGTCCGTATCGCCCCTTATTTTAGCCCCTGTCGCATTTTATAATACTCTGCCTAGAATTATGCTGTTTTACTCTAAAACGTCATACGAGCCAATTTAGGAGTAAATAAAAAAGGCTAGTGGATCTAGCCTTTTTAATCTATCCATTCAATTTGTGGTTTACCTTTAAACCCCTTCTCCCAAACAAACCAAGCGTAAGCAACTGCGCTAGATGAAAAGCCATCAAAATTTCCACCTTTAGCGCACTTGATTCTCTTACTAAAAACATACACGGTTTTTGGGGGATATTGTTCAAACATTTTGCGCCTTGCCTGACCTTCAAGAAAAGTCAGCTTTAGAAACATTGCTACCTTGTTTCCTTCTTGCTCATTTTTCTTTCCTTCTCAAGAGTTTCTTTAAATCAGATGATAACAGTTCAGGATTTTGATAAACATTACCTACAATCTCGAATTTATACCAATCCACATTATCTTTACAAAGCAACTCATTTTCTGCAATGGAGCGTTTTCGCTTATCTTTTGGCAGAAAATAGTATCGAACATTAAAGCCACCATCTTCATGTGTCACAATCCAATATTTATGATCTTCAGGAAATTCTGATGTTGTTGATTTCAAAATATCCAAATCATAGATTTCTTTTTTCTTGACATCTAAAACATTGCTTGACATCATTAGTGAAAAATCTGATGTTTCTCTCCAATCAGTCTCCTCATCAGGTACAGTTTCATCTCCCCATATTTTAATTTCATCAATTCGCCCATTATTTATGATAATATCAGGCTCTCCCATCTTCTTGTTTTTAATATCCCACGCACGAAATCTTGGCAAATATATCATAGCAGTCCTTTCTAATTGATTGACATGAACATGAGTATCTTCAAGCTGTGGATTCCATGTAAGGATTTTTTAATACTATCCTAGCCATGTACTATCCCCCTACCTCTAGCATTTCTACTACTTTTTCGTATGGTATCTCAGTTACAAAGGAGAAGGTAAACCGTTCTCCTGCAAACTTGATCTTTACACTTGTTTCGCCATCATGCTTTTTCACTTCGTACATTTCAAGCGAACTCTTAGCAAATTCATTCTTGTAATTCC
>ERZ773013.1580-NODE-1580-length-13337-cov-4.964313_pt1 | contig 13337 bp, 10 predicted proteins | sample MGYA00511670_ERZ773013 | MGnify/ENA primary metagenome ERZ773013 (study PRJEB29015, sample SAMEA2738120) | human oral metagenome | biome: human oral; feature: human-associated habitat; material: saliva | place: China | collected 2257 ...
AACGCAACACCGATGGTGTTGAAACATATATTTCGCAATATGAATTACGTTATCTTGCACCTGGATTCATGGCGGATTGCGCTTAGAAAGCGCAACACTTATGGCGTTGGGAAAATCACATTGATTTATTATTTGTGGCGTGTTTCATTGGAATATCAATGATAACGTGTCATAAACAAGCCACGTATATGTTACATTCTTTTATAAATCGCACGGAAAACCACAGCTTTTGATGTCATTTATCGTGTGCCGTCACGTTTCTTCCAGTCGTCTTTCTCATAGCTATTTGGGTAGGTTGTAGGGTAGAGAACTTGCCCTCCACGCTCACGAATGTAGGTATCGAACTTGCGTTGGCCTTCATAAAGCACGATGATGCGTGCGCCATTACGAAGATGATTGTACTCCGTGTTACCACCAGAAAAGCGGCCATGCGCCAAGAGTACATGGTAATACATCAGTGAATAGTCGTTATCATGGTCATGACCACAAAAGGCTCCCATCACATCGCCCATTGATCTGAGGGCTGAAAACATACCACTATTGAGGTTAGGTGCGTAAGCCCGTTCCATTCTTGTACCGATAAGTGTCACTTGGGTGTTGGCAACGGCATCGTTATATTCGGGTAATGGATAGTGCATAAACATCAAAGCAGGTACTGGTTTGCCTCCATTCTCACGCTTGAATGAAGCAGCCCAGTTGCGATAACGACCGATTTGATTCCACGTAAGCCATTGATATCCACCCACACCAGGCATCTTACAATACTCATGTGTATCCATTCCATAAATCACAGCGGCTGTCTTTGCGCCGTCAGACGACTTGATTGGCAACGCGAAGTCAAGTGCGTTTCCATTGCGTTTTGGCTGTACACAATAGGTGTTTTGTTGCGCTTGATCATACAATTGGGTTACAGGCGTGCCCTGTTCTGGGTCATGATTGCCCAAGAGATAACAGAAAGGAACCTTTAAATCAGACATGATATTGAGGATTTGTTGTAGGCACATGTCTCCCGGTTTGGAATAGATTACATCGCCAGTAAGGACAATTAAGTCAGGATTTTCAGCCTTTACAATCTCATAAAGGCAATCGGTTGCCTGACGAGATGCAGGGTTTCCTAACTTATAATGTAAGTCGGTAAACTGTATTATCTTGAATTTTCCATCCTTAAACTTTAGGTTTTGTGCGCTCACTGCTATCGCAAAACACATGAATAACCAACCAAAAATTGTTCTTTTCATCATAAATCAATACTTATTTCTCGGTAAAGTTATAGCTTTTTTCTGTGTAGTGAATCATTAATAGGCTTTTTATTACTAAATTTGCACTATCATAACAAATCGCAATCCAAAGCATGACAAACGACCAAATGATGCAAGTCTTGCAGAAATGTCCACTCTTTGCGGGCATGAGTACACTCAGTATAGACCTCGCATTGGGCAATATCAGCTACCAAATCATAAACTTAGCACCGCGCGATGTGTACACTTTGGCTGGCATGCCCTGTAGGTTTGCCGACATAGTACTTAGCGGAAGTCTCATCTGCCGTATGGTTTCACTCAGTGGAAAGCAAGTGGAGGTGACACGACTTCGGCCGGGTAACCTCATTGCACCAGCCTTTATCTTTGCTAAAAACAATAGTATGCCCGTGAGTGTAGAGACAGATTCCGAGGTGACACTACTGAGAATGACTCCCCAAACACTGAAAAAGCTTATTGATGATGACGCAGATATTCGCATGAACTATATTCGTTCGTTGTCGAATATCGATGTATTCTTGACGCATAAGATGAAGGTTTTGAGTCTGTTTACAGTCAGAGAAAAGGTTGCTTACTTGCTACTTGAGCGTGCAGGAGAGCAAAACTCCAACACCATTCGCCTTACTCGAAGTCGTCAAGAGATAGCCGACTCGTTTGGAATACAGAAGTTTTCGCTCCTAAGAGTACTCAGTGAATTTGAGAAAGAGGGTGTTATTCGCGTAGATGGAAAGACAATTGAGATAATAGATCGAAGCCGTTTGAAATGATATTCCATCCACTTGATGCCTCAACGCATGTGCTTCCGGAACGCATGAACAATCCGTTCTACTATAAACCAGATGCGCTTTGTCGTGCAGCAGCAAGCGAAGTGCAGCGCGAAATAGCTGCGTCGGCACCTGAATTCAAAGCCGAAATAGACCAAGGAAAGATGTTTGGCGTGCTGATTGTAAAGAAAGGACGCGATATTGGCTATCTTTCGGGCTATAGTGGGCAGATTAATGGCCGAAGCGATTGGCCCGGATTTGTGCCAGCAGTGTTTGACTATTTGCAGCCAAATGGCTATTTCAAGCAGCACGAAGCTATGATTTCAGCACTCAACGAGCGTATTAATGCCCTTGAAAATAGCCGTGAATTGGAAGTGGCAAAGCAGCAATGGCACGACGAAGTGGATGAGGCAGAAAGGGAGATTGAGGCTTTTAAGGTGGAGATTAAACGCGAAAAAGAGGGCAGACCACAGGTGTTGACACCCGAAATGATAAGGCGTTCGCAGTTCCTAAAAGCCGAATTGCATCGAAAGAAAAAGCAGTTCGCTCAACAAATTGCAGAAAAGAGTGCTATGGTTGAAGCCATAGAAGCCGATATCAACGCCCTAAAGACGGAACGACATCAACGGAGTGATGCACTGCAACGATGGCTTTTCAGTCATTTTCTGATGTTTGATGACAAAGGAAATCAAAAGAACTTACTCGATATTTTCTATCCAATGGTGCCACCTGCAGGTAGTGGTGAATGTTGTGAACCAAAGCTTTTGCAATATGCTTTCCGTCATCAGATGCAGCCAATCAGTATGGCTATGTTCTGGTGGGGAGCCAGTCCACGGGAAGAAATACGTCATCATTTGCAATATTATCCGGCATGTAACGGCAAATGTAAACCGATATTGCGGTGGATGTTGCATGGAATTGAGGTCGAAACCAACCCATTAGAGCAAGAGACGCATCAGACTTTGGAATGGATTTACGAGGATAATGACATCGCAGTTGTGTGTAAACCCGCGGAGATGTTAAGCGTTCCAGGGAAAAATCAGCGTGAAAGTGTGCGCTCGCTTGTGTTGCATCGTCATCCCGAAGCAACGGGTCCACTGATTGTTCACCGTCTCGACATGGCCACAAGTGGGCTACTTGTTGTGGCACTTAATGTTGAATCGTATATCAATATGCAACAACAGTTCAAGCAACATCACGTGGAAAAGCAATATGTTGCCTTGCTATCGGTGCCACACAAAGGGGCAAAGCATGGGCAGATTTGTTTGCCGTTGTGTCCTGATTTGACTGACCGCCCACGGCAAATTGTCGATAAAGTGCATGGCAAAGAGGCTGTAACTGACTATCAATTTATGGATGATTGTCGTGTGAAGTTATATCCGCGAACGGGCAGAACGCATCAACTTCGCATGCATTGTGCACATGCTGAGGGGCTCAACAACCCCATTCGAGGTGATGAACTCTATGGAACTGGGGCGCAAAGGCTTTTTCTTCATGCAGAAGAACTGGCATTTGACCATCCAAAAACAGGCAAAAGATTGCACTTTGAGCGTCAGGCGCCATTCTGATATCCATGGTATGAGAGCGTGTTGGGCAGCATAAAGCGGTGTGGTTTGAAACAACAGAAGTCATGAACTGACATTAAAATGTGGGTATATCGTCACATTTGTTACTGTAAAATCATCGGCATTATAATTGCTGAAGACATATATGAGAAGATGAAATGACCTCAACGAGGTTATGAAAACAAAGTATTTATCTATTAAAGTAAATTTATTATGGCTACAATTGAAAAAGGAAAAGTATTTAAAGCAGCAGAAGTTATCGATTATACTAATGGTGGTGTGGTCAGTAAGGAGTTCATTCATAGTAACGCCGGCACTGTAACCTTGTTTAGTTTTGATGCTGGTCAGGGACTATCGGAACACACTGCACCCTTCGATGCGCTTATACAAGTCATTGAAGGAGTAATGCAACTGAACGTAGAAGGACAGGTTTTCAACATCAAAGCGGGTGAAACATTCATCATTCCAAGTGGTGCTCATCACTCGGTTAAAGCTGAAGAGCGCTTTAAGATGATGATAACCATGATTCGCGGATAAACGAATGATGATGGGAGGAACGGCGTTTTGTCTTGCTTTCTGCATTGACAGACGCCGTGATATAAAGTTTTCAAGATATAAACTAAAAGGATTTTAAGATGAGAAAAGAATGGAGAGGTTTCAAAGGAAACAAGTGGTTATCTGAAGTTAACATACGAGATTTCATTCAGAATAACTATACCAGCTATGAAGGGGATGAGACTTTCTTAGCAGGACCGACCCATGCTACTGAGACATTGTGGCAGAAACTACGTGCACTTCAAAAGGAAGAGCGGGCCAAAGGCGGAGTTCTTGACATGGAAACTGAAGTAGTTTCTGGGCTCACGGCTTACGGACCAGGTTACATTGACCCTGAAACGAAGGACTTAGAACGCGTAGTTGGTTTGCAAACGGATAAGCCATTGAAGCGTGCTTTCATGCCTTATGGGGGGATAAAAATGGCCGAACAAGCTTGTACTACCTATGGATATCAGCCGTCAGAAAAGCTACATCACATCTTCTCTCAATACGTAAAGACCCACAATGACGGTGTCTTTGACGCGTATACTGATGAGATGAAGCACGTGCGTCATAACCATATACTTACTGGTTTGCCTGATACGTACGGACGAGGGCGCATTGTTGGCGACTATCGTCGTGTTGCTTTGTATGGTATCGACTATTTGATTGCAGAGAAAAAGCGCGACCTTCAGAACATGGGTGACCGCGAAATGATTGATGAAGTGATTCGTCTTCGCGAGGAAGTAGCCATGCAAATCCGTGCATTACAAGGCTTAAAGGAGATGGCTTCCATATATGGCTTCGACATTTCTCAGCCTGCTAATGACGCAATTCAAGCCGTTCAATGGCTCTATTTCGGTTATCTTGGCGCTGTTAAGACTCAAAACGGCGCGGCAATGTCCGTTGGTCGCATCTCAACCTTCCTTGATATATACATGGAACGAGACATTCGGGAGGGCAAACTGACTGAAGAGGAGGCACAAGAACTTATCGATCATCTCGTGATGAAGTTTAGAATGGTCAAGTTTGCACGCATTCCGTCTTATAATCAGCTGTTCTCTGGAGACCCAGTTTGGGCTACTCTCGAAGTGGCTGGTATGGGAATAGACGGTCGTTCGATGGTAACAAAGAATGACTTCCGCTTCCTTCACACCCTCGAAAACATGGGACCATCACCTGAACCGAACCTTACGGTGTTGTATAGCAGCCGACTTCCTAAGGCCTTCCGCCTTTATGCAGCGAAGATTTCGGTTAAAACCAGCTCGATACAATATGAGAATGACGACGTGATGCGACCCATTTGGGGAGACGATTACTCGATATGTTGCTGTGTAAGTGCTACGCAAACAGGTAAGGAAATGCAGTTCTTCGGTGCGCGTGCCAACCTTGCTAAGGCGCTGCTTTATGCCATAAATGGAGGCGTAGACGGTCGAACACGCGAACAAGTTGGGCCTGCTTACCGACCCATTACAAGTGACATCATCTCGTATGATGAGTTCCTTCCCCGCTTCGATGATATGTTAGACTGGCTCGCCGGCATTTATGTTAAGACATTAAATCTTATCCATTACATGCACGATAAGTACTTCTATGAGGCTGCAGAGATGGCACTTATCGACACAGATGTACGCCGTACCTTCGCAACGGGTATCGCAGGCTTCAGTCATGTGGTTGATTCTATCAGCGCAATCAAGTATGCTAAGGTGCATGTTATACGCGATGAGTCGGGTTTTGCCAAGGACTATAAGACAGAAGGTGACTTCCCTCGTTATGGAAATGATGACGAACGAGCTGACGAAATCGCTGTATGGCTGTTGAAAACCTTTATGAACAAGATTAAGAAATACCACACTTATCGCAACTCTGAGCCTACAACCAGCATCCTAACTATTACTTCTAATGTCGTATATGGCAAGTATACTGGTAACATGCCCGATGGTCGTCGTGCCGAAACTCCATTGGCACCAGGAGCTAATCCGTCTTATGGCGCAGAACAAAATGGCTTGTTAGCTTCGCTGAACTCTGTGGCTAAGCTTCCTTATGAGTATGCTCTTGATGGTATATCTAATACACAAACCATCTCACCCGATGCCTTAGGACACGATGATGAGGAGCGTTCTCGCACGTTAGTTGGCGTGATGGACGGATATTTTGACCAGGGAGCACACCATCTAAACGTTAATGTCTTCGGCGTAGATAAGTTGAAAGACGCGATGGAACACCCCGAAAAGGAAGAATATCAGAACTTTACCATCCGCGTAAGTGGCTATGCTGTGAAGTTCATTGACCTCACAAGAGAGCAACAACTCGATGTGATTGCACGCCAGGCTCACGGCAGACTATAGACCAAAACTTTTCAATAGGGTTACTATATGCGCCCTCTGTCCTTTCTGTTCAAAGGGAGTGACGGAGGGCGTCCTTTCAAATTAGGACATAAACATTTTGAAATCATGAACAAGGATAATGCACTTCAAAGCTCGTCAACACGCTCTTCACAAGGTCATGTGGGTTATGTTCACTCCATAGAGACCTTTGGTTCTGTCGATGGTCCAGGCATTCGATATATCATTTTCCTGCAAGGCTGCCCCATGCGCTGCCTGTTTTGTCACAATCCTGATACGTGGAAACAAAACAAAGTAAAGCCCATGACGGCCGATGAACTATTGGATCAGGCCGAACGTTATCGCACTTATTGGGGCGAAAAGGGTGGAATTACGATCAGCGGAGGCGAGGCTTTGCTGCAAATAGACTTCTTAATAGAACTCTTTGAAAAAGCCCACGCACGACAAATCAATACTTGTCTTGACACATCGGCCCAGCCATTTACACGCAATGGCTTATGGTTCACAAAGTTTGAACGCCTGATGAAGGTCACCGATACAGTGCTATTAGATATCAAACACATTCGAGATGAGGAACACCGAAAGCTGACAAAGTTTACAAACCATAACATCCTTGATTGTGCCCGCTATCTTTCTGAGATTCAAAAGCCTGTTTGGATACGCCACGTTCTTATTCCGGGAATCACTGACAACGATGAATATCTGCACGAACTTGCCGCTTTTCTCAACACGCTTCATAACATTGAGCGCATTGATATCTTGCCTTACCACACCTTAGGTACGTATAAATACGACGAACTTCACCTTGATTACCCCCTCAAAGGCGTTGAACCTCCGACACAAGAGCGCATTGATAACGCAAATAAAATTATGGAGTCGGCCCTAAAATAGAAACACATGAGGAGATAAAAATGATGTGTTCTCCTAACAATCTCAATGCATACAGCGTTGATTCTCCTTGCGGATGATTACCAGGGGTAGGTAAACGATAGCGCAGGCTACCCTGGGTTAGCGCATGGTTTGCGGGGACCAACGCCGTAGGTGTTACGCTTTCTAAGCGTAATTTGCCATAAATCCCCTCGTAATAACCATGTCTTTATAGAAAAAGCTCAACACCTATGGCGTTGAATCTCCTTGCAAACGCTCACCCGGGGTAGGCTCGTTCCTCGCCAACCCCGGGCTATCAAAAGGACAACTCGTACCGAGTTGCGTCGTTGTGACATTCGCAATGGCAAATGCATTCATTGGAATATTGACACAACACCTACGGCATTGCATCATGAGGATATTTATATTGTAAAATACATTCATTGGAATAATGGCATAATACATGCGGCGTTGCGTCGTTGTGACATTCATAATACCAAATACATTCATTAAAATGATGGCGCAAAACATGTTGCGTCGCATCGTTGTGACATTTGCAATGGCAAATACATCCATTGGAATACCGGTGCAATACCTACGGCGATATGTACCATTGCAAGTTTTGTTTGCAAACAAATTGTGTGCTATGGTATTGCGTTTCTATCTACATCATTATTTAACCCATGAGTAATGATAAAATGATTTGCGTCAAAACACGTGATAAAGTGATGCAAAGCGTGTGGTAATTTGACTGCAATTGTGAGGTTGTTTGCATGGTTTTGATAGGTTGTTTGTAAGTGGCTGTGTCACAAGAAGATAGTTTGCATGGATCGATTTTATTTGAAAGGAGGAGTTTTTCAATATAAAAGGAGGAACGATTTATGTCTATATGGAATTGAAAATGCAGTGAGGGTTTTGGTCAAACGATTTATGTTATCATCCGCTATGAAAGAAAATTTAGGACCAGAGGAGTGTAATAGGTTTTTCATTCGTATGTGATTAGGCATGAAGGGAGAATAAAAAAGAGGCCCCCGGATATCACATCCAAGGGCCATCTTCATTCTTTAATTCATGAAAATCCTGTAAAACAGGTTGTTTTTTCTTTTATTTGCGACGTTTAGCAGGGGCAACAGGTGTGATTTCGCACTTGCCTTTACCATCAGCCCAAGCATAGAACTTGATGTTGTATGTTCCTGCTGTAACGGCGATGTCAGCTCCGTTGTCTGTAGTTAACTTATTAATGTTGCCGCCCCAATTAATGTCCCAGCCGTTGTTTGCACGGAATTTTATGCTACCATTTGATAGTACTATGTTGTTAATCTCCCATGCACGGTCAGTCTTATTGTAAGTCATTGGCTGGTCACTATTCCAACCTCCGGCTGTAGCGCTACCGATAACACCAATTCGAGTGATTGGAGTAAGGTGCATAGTAGCATTGGCAAGGTCGACATCTACTTTGTAGTAGCCTTCTGGTTCGCTTATGATGATGTTGCCACCTGTAGTAGAAAGGCCTGCGCCATAGTTGTCACCACTCCATGAAGGCTGTGTACAGAACTTGAAACCTTGCTGATCCAGATACATGAAACCAGTGTATTTGCCGTCATGTTCCTTGCCATAGAGGTAGTCAATATGCTTCCAACCATTTGCGTTTCCAGCCATATAGAGATAGTCATCGAAGCTAAGTGGGGTGCAACTCCATGTCTGATCAAGCAAGTTGAAAGTGAGTTTATAGACCTTTGCACCAGGAACAACGTCGAAACTCAAGTTGCCACCTGCGTTGTTTGCAGAGAGTTTGCCCTCTTCTTTGGCCGCAGCGATGCACTCAGACCAGTCGTTTGTGCCTATCTTTGACTTTGGAGTGAGTTTGAATTCCACCTTATCTAAGGCTGCAACTTGTGCCTCTGTGAGTGTAATACTGAATACAGGATCAGTGTAAACATCGGCACCGCTGTTCTTAACGGGATAGGAATCGTTATCGTTTTCCCAGTTATTGATATTACCAGTCAAGTAATATTCGGTGTCAATTTTTGGCGCTTTAGGAGTTACAACAACTTTAGTTGTGCCTGCATCAATATAAGCTGCCTGTCCGTTTTTAACGGCATTGACAAATACATGCGCATTAAGTGTGCGTGGAGTAGGGCGTAGTCCGAAAGCATCGGCAACTATTTTTTGGATAGAAGTGCTGTCAACTAAGCCTGTAACAGAGGCCTTAACACTTGTTGTTTTGGCATCAGTTACCCCGTCGGCAGTTAGCTCTATGCGAGCGTTCTCAAGCTTATAGCCTTCGGGAAGGGTTGCTTCGTTGAGTGCAAATGCCTTTACCTGTGCCCCAGGTTGATTCAAATCGATGGCATTTGTGGCTGTAGCTTTGAAGCCAGGTAGGTTGATTGCGTCTTCCTGTGCATACGATTGAGGGTTTGCCCAGTCTGTATAATCGTCACTGCAAGACCCAAAGAAGAGGCTTGCAAGTGCGATTGTGATATATAATGAAAACTTTTTCATTGTGTTATTGTTTATCTGTTAGGTGATTATTTGATTTCTCCCGTTTCATTACCGAAGTTCAAATAGAGCTTCTGTCCAGCCGTAGCATTGATACGTTCTTGGTCACCACCAGTGCCACGATACTTGATCTTCTTGTCGAATACCATGAATTCGGTCTTCCACCAGTCGGTTCCGGGGAGCTTAACATAGGCACGTAGGCCGCCATCTCCAGTCGTATTCTTAGCGAAAGCAGGTGAAACGAACTGACCTTCTTTTGTTGTTGGGACTGTAAATAGCTGGTCAGCTTGATTCTCTGTCCAGTCTCCTGATGTCGCAGTTCCTATCAAATAAACCTGTGGTTTGTTGAAGGTGACGTCATACTTAATATCGCGTCCTTCGACCTTTGCATCTACAATCATGAGATACCAACCAGGATTTGACGAAGCAATATTACCATCGTGGCTCTTGATTTCGCTACCCAATTCACTGGAAGCATTGACAGTTATGCCGGCAAAGCCTTTCTCGTTGCCATCCCATTTCTTTGTGGTGTTGAACTTGATACCGCTATCATCAATGTAAACAAGATGCCAATAAACGTGGGTAGAGCCATTAACCATAACCATATCCAATGGATTATCCCAAGACCAGTTATTGAAATTACCCGTAATATAGATATGTTCGGGAAGATTTACTGGAGGTAATGAGAAAGCCAGATGAACGTGTTTGAGCGTGATAACGTTTGACTCAATCGCATAACTATGGTTCAAACTGTCGATTTCAGAACCCATTGCAGTGATTGGAGTAGCCTTAGCACGGATGTAAACAGGGATATCTATGGGGAAATCGGCTTCTGTTTTACCATCCTTAAGAGCCTGTTCGGTCAGCGCAGCAGCCATTTCTGCCGCATCAACATCTATCTTGGCAGTCTTGAAACTCGTGCTCATCTTCGTAGCGTTTGACATATCTGCCTTGGTCGCTACCTCGATAGTATAGTTCGTTGTGATAGGAAACCCATAGTTAGGTTGCGTGCAAGTAAGTTCTACTGACGTAGAGTTTGCAAGGTCGTATGTACCATTTGTTGCCAAAGCGGGAGTGTTCAGGACGAACGAAGTAGGCTTTTGCAGCACAGGATTAGAGTCGTTGTCGTCTGCACATGAGGCCAAAATGAAGGCTCCACACATGAGTAACAAAGTAGACTTCAATATATTTTTCATTGTGATTCAATTTTATAAATTGTTCGAATAGGAAGGGAGAGCGAGTCTCCTTTCCTAAAATGCTGAATTAATAACCAGGATTCTGTTTGATGTTTGGATTGACAATGGCGTCACTTGTCGGTATAGCATAGATGTTCTTTGTAGCAGAAACTTGCGTACCTTCATGCACGCCACCCTTCCAAGGCCATGTATAATTGGTGTTACCACCAAAGCGTCCGAAGCGAATAAGGTCGCTACGACGACGTCCTTCAAAGTAGAATTCACGGCTCCATTCATCGAGAATGTCGTCTAAAGTGTAGCTACCGGTAGTACGTTCTTGGGCATGTGCACGTCTGCGTAGAGCGTTAATAGCAGCTGTTCCCTCAGTCGTTGTATGGCCACCATTAAGGCGTGCCGTTGCTTCAGCATAGGTAAGATAAGCCTCTGCAACACGCATGAGGAACAAATCTGTATCAGAAAATTTAGCATCATGACCTGCAGTACCATCCGAATGGAAGTTAGTGAACTTGGCAACTGCAAAGCCATTTGAGAAGACGCCTATCTGATCAGCGTTTGCTTGGTCTATGTTGCGCTTGTTTCCATCGGCTTGTAAGGCATCGAAGAGTGCGCGGTCATCACCTGCAGCAGCTGTCATTTGGTTGGCATGTACGTAAGGTGCGTTGTTATTTGGGAAGAATTTATCAATTAAACTCTTGCGAGCACGGTTACCAGCCCAGTTCTCTGATGTGTTGTTTCCAGCTACTCCGTTGGGATTTACAGTGACTCCTGCATCAAAAGTACTTGCTATCAGGAATAAAGTCGTACCCCATGAGGCTGTCTTCTTACCATCTTGGAGTATAGGGAAGACTGCTTCTACAGAGGCACCATTCTCTCCATTGTCGCCCATGAAAAGCTGTTGATAAGCCGTCCAGCCATTCTTTGTTGCGCCAGTATAAAGCTTATAGTTGGAATCCATTACCTTTTTAGCGTATTCAGCAGCCTTTTGCCACTGCGGAGTTCCTGTATAAACCTGAGCGTTGAGATACAAACGAGAAAGTAACATCCATGCAGCAGCTTTGTCAACACGGCCATAACCAGCGTCGGTTGATTTCTTTGGAGTGGCTGCAGAGAGCTTAGGCTCAATCTCAAGCAACTCTTTTTCAAGGAAATCATACATCTGTTTGCGTGTATATTGAGGTGCTGCTTTGGCAGAAACTTGCTCAGTAAATGGAACGTTTCCATAGAGATCCATCAGGTGATAATAGTTCAATGCGCGCAAGAAACGCACTTCTGCAGTCTTTGTTTCATCTACATCAGCAAATGTTGCAAGGTATTGATTGCAGATAGTAACACCAAAGTACAGGCGATAATAAAAGCCTTTAGCCATTGGATGGTTAGAGTCGAAGCTGATATAATTGAACTCTGCAATGCCAGGGTCACCCCAGTTACAGATTGCTTCGTCTGTAGGTAGCTCGTTGGTATTGAATAGTTGGCGCACGAAACCAGTCGTACCGCCGTCTAAACCATCGATATCACAGTCTCCATCGGGACCGCTTTGACCAGCTAATGCGAGGTCAGCGTAGCACTTAGTAAATAGCTGATCTGATTTAGGATTAGTGTTCTTGTTTGGATCTATGGGTGTAACGTCGAGGTCACCTATACATGAACTTAATCCCATTGACAGCAAAAGAGTTGCTGCCGGAAGTATAGTTTTGAAATATTTTTTCATACAATTCTTAAAGTTAGAAGTTTAGATTGACACCAAGGATGAATGACATTGGACGTGGATACATATTGTTGTCAATTCCCATGACCCATTTGCCGTCAACAAAGTTTGTAACTTCAGGGTCAATGCCGTCATATTTGGTAATCGTTAATAGGTTAGATGCGGTGCCATATATGCGTCCTGAGATGCTCGTATTAAACAGTTTATTGAAACTGTAGCCTAAAGTTACGTTGTCAAGCTTTAGGAATGAAGCATTCTGAACCCAGCGATCACTCAAGAAAGCATGTTCATCATAGGTCTGCCAATTGTCAGCTAAGAGTGCAACTGGACGGTTAGAGAGATAGTTTGAAGGTGCAACAATCTCGGAAGTACTCATGTTTGCACGACCAGCATACTTGTCATTATAAACATAGTTGCCGATGTTTGCACGGAAACTAAAGCCAAAGTCCCAGTTCTTATATTCCAAACGAGATGATAAACCCATGGTAACAGGGGGCGCAGCTTGCTTATAAATATAGCGATCTGCATCTGTTATTTGTCCATCTGCATTACGATCTACGACAGCACCTTCAATAGGTTTGCCGTTCTGATCATACACTTGTTGAT
>ERZ773013.1585-NODE-1585-length-13320-cov-42.882774_pt1 | contig 13320 bp, 14 predicted proteins | sample MGYA00511670_ERZ773013 | MGnify/ENA primary metagenome ERZ773013 (study PRJEB29015, sample SAMEA2738120) | human oral metagenome | biome: human oral; feature: human-associated habitat; material: saliva | place: China | collected 2257 ...
CACCGATCAACACAAATAATTTTGGAGTTTAAATCATGCAAATTATTCTGTTAGAAAAAATCGGCGGTCTGGGTAACTTGGGTGACATCGTTACCGTTAAAAACGGTTACGCACGCAACTTCCTGATCCCTGCCGGTAAAGCAAAACGTGCAACCGAAGCCAACATGAAAGAATTCGAAGCACGTCGCGCTGAATTGGAAGCCAAACAAGCTGAAATCTTGGCTGATGCTAAAGCACGTCAAGAAAAACTGGAAGGCCAAACCATTACTGTTGCTCAAAAAGCCGGTGTTGATGGTCGTCTGTTCGGTTCTGTTACCAATGCTGACATCGCTGAAGCGATTGTTGCTGCCGGTATCCAAGCTGCTAAAGCAAACGTACGTCTGCCTAACGGTCCTTTGAAAGCTGTTGGCGAATACGAAGTTGAAGTGGCTCTGCACACTGACGCTGTTGCTAAAATTACCGTTGCTGTTGTTGCAGCCGCTGAGTAATTGATTCATTCAAGGCCGTCTGAAAATCAAGGGTTTCCTTGGATTTCAGACGGCCTTGTCTATGTGCTTGAGCCAAAGCAAATCAGTGCCGAGTTGTTTATATTTTTGGCTGGTTAAAAGTATGGCAGTTGGCATAGAGAGATGATGTGTTGGACGAATATTCTTTCGTATTCGGATTTATCATAGTATTTTAATAAAGAGATTATTTATGAATAAAATCAAAATCTTTGGGATGGGTCTGGCTGCTTTGGCTCTGGCTTCATGTAGTACACCGCAAAAGCCTGCTGTTGATACGGCAAAACCGGTTGAGCCTGTTTCCTCTGTAAAGCGTCCTGTATTTGATGCTGCGGCTGAATCTGTTGCCAGCAGCGGTTTTAATGAGAACGTCAATGTTCAGCAGTTTATCCAATATGAAGTGAAAAACCGCCGTTTCAGTGCGGAAGAATTGCGCAATTTCTTTAATGGCGTGGTGTATAAAGGCAACATTATTACCATTATGTACCGCCCAAGCACTTCGCGTCCTTGGTATGAATTCCGTACCGGTAACTCTGGTGCGGTCAAATTTAATGGCGGCAGACAATTCTATGCGGCAAACCGTGCCGTAATCGATGATGTGGCACGCAAATACGGCGTACCTGCCGAATTGATTGTGGCGATTCTCGGTATCGAAACCAATTACGGCAAAAATACGGGCAGCTTCCGCGTTGCCGATGCCTTGAGTACATTGGCCTTTGATTATCCTCGCCGTGCCGAGTTTTTCCAAAACGAGTTGAGCGAACTTTTGCAGATGGCAAAAGAAGAAAAAGAAAATGTCTTTGACTTCAAAGGCAGCTATGCCGGTGCGATGGGTATGCCGCAATTTATGCCTTCAAGCTACCGTAAATGGGCGGTAGACTATGATGGTGATGGTCATCGCGATATTTGGAATAATGTCGGCGATGTGGCGGCTTCTGTCGCCAATTATATGAAACAGCATGGCTGGCAGACAGGCGGCAAGATGGTTGTGCCGGTAAGTCTGACGATTACTCCGCACTTGCAGGCGATTATCGATGAGAAAACAGCTTTGACACGCACTGTCGCAGATTTCAAAGCTTTGGGTGTGGTGCCTCAAGCTGCTGTTGCGGATAATGAAAAGGCTGTGTTGTATGCTTTGGAAACGAGTCCAGGCGTATTTGAATACTATTTGGGTCTGAATAACTTCTACACAGTATGGCAATACAACCACAGCCGTATGTATGTAACAGCAGTACGCGATATTGCGAATGCAATCAATAACAATGGCCTGTAAGCCATAAGAAAACCACCCTTCGGGGTGGTTTTTAAGTATTTATGACTTTACAGAATAATTTAAGCTGTCAGTCTGATTTTCATGGCGTAACGTTTTTTGCTGTGCCCTGAAACAAATTGTCCGCCTCGGGCGGGGGATAAAAACGCATTGCCTTCTGCGGTTGGCTCTGCACAAGTATATTGGCCGTTTCGATCGCTCCAGAGGGCATACACAGGCAGATTGTGGGTGCGGATATCCAGTTTCAAGCCGTCAAATGCAACGTGTGCATCCTGGTCGGAGGAAACAAATTCGGTATGGGAGATATAGTCGGCATCGTATGGGGCGCCGTTGAAATCAAATTGTGTACCGGCGGCGGTAAAGTAGGGGTGGAATCCCGGGGATGTGCGGACGGGCGATTCGCCGTAATTGCAGACGGTTAGGATGGCGATGGCTTCATTTTCGTTAGGCAGACTGTAATCAAGCAACCATTCGACGTGTTCATAGCCTCTTTCTGTGCTGATTAATTTCAAACCGATATCCGATTCATTTTGATGGCGGATTTCCCAGTCTGAAGTTCTGCCGAAACCATGTTGGGCCAGATGATTTTTGCTGTCCGGTCCGAATTGGGGCAAGCAGACGTGCATGCCGCCGCGTAATTTTGTGTCATCGCTCACTTGAACGCTGGTTTTCGGAAATAAGACTTCCCGTCCTTTTAGAGTCAGGGAGTCAATATACCCGCCCATCGTATTGACTCGCATAGTGGCTGATTGATTGCGTAGTATGATTTCAGACATAATGATTTGAGCTTCAAATTGTTTATCATTTGTGTAGCATTCTAACATTGCGATGACATGCTGTCGCCGTCGGCTTGATAGAAAATCCTTAATAAAAATCAAAAAAATGCTAGAATATACGCCATTTTCTGAGGCCGTCTGAAAAGCGGATAATTCTTTTCAGACGGCCTTCCGATTTATTTCCCGTAGAGAAACAACATGGCTTATCAAGTTCTTGCACGAAAATGGCGTCCGAAAACCTTTGCCGATTTGGTCGGTCAGGAACACGTCGTCAAAGCCCTGCGCAACGCGCTGGACGAAGGCCGTCTGCACCATGCCTATCTGCTGACAGGAACGCGCGGTGTGGGCAAGACCACGATTGCCAGGATTTTGGCCAAGAGCTTGAACTGCGAAAATGCCGTGCATGGCGAGCCATGCGGTCAGTGTGAAAGCTGTACGCAAATCGACAGCGGCCGTTATGTGGATTTATTGGAAATCGACGCGGCATCGAATACCGGTATCGACAATATCCGCGAAGTGTTGGAAAACGCACAATACGCGCCGACTGCGGGTAAATACAAAGTCTATATCATCGACGAAGTGCATATGCTTTCCAAAAGCGCGTTCAATGCCATGCTGAAGACTTTGGAAGAACCACCTGAACACGTTAAATTCATTTTGGCGACCACCGATCCGCACAAAGTCCCCATTACCGTATTGAGCCGCTGTTTGCAGTTTGTGTTGCGCAACATGACAACCCAACAGGTTGCCGAGCATTTGGCACATGTCCTGGACCGTGAAAATGTACCTTATCAGCCGCAGGCTTTGCAGCTTTTAGGCCGCGCCGCCGCCGGTTCGATGCGCGATGCGTTGAGCCTTTTGGATCAGGCGATTGCCATGGGTTCGGGTAAAGTGGCCGAACAAGATGTCCGTCAGATGATCGGAGCGGTCGATAAACAATATTTGTTTGAATTGCTTGAAGGAATCATCAATCAAAACGGTGAGGCCTTGCTGGAAAAAGCTCAGGAAATGTCTGCCCGTGCGATTGGTTTTGACAGCGCATTGGCAGAATTGGCCATGCTGTTGCAACGTTTGGCTTTGATTCAAACCATTCCTTCCGCCTTAGCGAATGACGACCCTGAACGTGAAACTTTGCTGCGATTAAGTCAGGCTTTGAGTGGCGAGCAGATTCAGCTTTATTATCAATGTGCTATTCATGGCAAACAGGATTTGCCTCTGGCTCCGGACGAGTATGCCGGTTTTGTCATGACGCTTTTGCGCATGCTTGCATTTGCGCCGTTGGCCGCTTCGGGTTGCGATACGCAAAGTCAGATTGAACACACGGATTTGCATTCCGATCATCAGAAAGCTGAGGCCGAAAAAAAGCCTTTTCAGCTGCCGAAATCTGAGCCGATAGCAGCACCGGCGGTTGAGAAAGAGGCTGCTCCTGCCAAGCAGGATACTGTTGAAAGGCCGTCTGAAGAAACCGTTCAGTCTGCCCAGCAGCAGGCGGATGTGCCGCCTTGGGAGGAAATGCCGAGCCAAGTATCGGCTGAGCCGCCTCAAACTCAAACGGCGCAAATGCAAGAAACTGCGGAGCCATTGCCTGTTGCAAAAGTTCAGACGGCCCCTGCGCCGGAAGAATATCCGCACATGGATGAGGAAATTCCACCTCCGTATTTTGATGAAGCATATACATATGAAGATTCACACCGTGCTGATGTGATGGAAGTACCGCAGCCGGTTGCGTCTACTGAGTCTGAAGAAGAGGAGGGAGATGAAGAAGAGCTTCAGTTCGCTCCTTTGCCTGAGTTTAAAACAGAGAATTGGCACAGCATTATCGAACGCTTTGCCCGTAAATTAGGCGCAGCGCAGATGTTGGCACAAAATGCGGCATGGACGAGTTATGATGCGGAAGCAGGATTAATCATGCTGTCTTTGACGGATGAAGCCAAAGCGACTGCCAATAAAGAGCGCTTGGATAAAATCTGCCAGACGTTGAGCGAGGCCTACCATCTTGGCAATATAAGGCTGCAAACCGAGCCTTGGCAGGATGATAAAGGCTGGGAAACGCCGGTCATGCGCCGCAAACGTATTCAAGAAGAAGGGCGGCAGCAGGCGCAAGATTTGCTGGAAGCGGATACAACGGCGCAGAAAATCTTGCAAACCTTTGAAGCACAATGGCTGCCGGATTCTTTAGAGTTGGCAGGACATTCTTAAAATACCGATATACAAGGCCGTCTGAAAGGCAATAGCGTTTTTCAGACGGCATGAGTGAAATCCATTTATTCAAACCCATAGGAGTAAAACATGTTCGGAAAAGCCGGATTAGGCGGCCTGATGAAACAGGCGCAACAAATGCAGGAAAACATGAAAAAAGCACAAGCCAAGCTGGCTGAAACCGAAGTGGAAGGCGAAGCAGGCAATGGTTTGGTGAAAGTTGTGATGACGTGTTCGCACGTTGTCCGCAAACTTGAAATCAGCCCTGATTTGATTCAAGAAGCCGCTGACGACAAAGAAATGCTGGAAGATTTGGTATTGGCCGCCATCAATGCCGCTTCTGAAAAAGCCGAAGAAACCACCAACAAAACCATGGGTGCGTTTACCCAAGGCCTGCCAGCAGGCATGGGCGATTTCTTCCGTTGATTTAAAAACAAATAAAAGGCCGTCTGAAACGCCAAAAATCAGTTTCAGACGGCCTTCGTATTATCTGTCTTGCAGATTGAAATCAACGTATCGGCAGTTATTCCGCCGCAGGTATATTGAGTGTTTATTGCATTCAAATCCGCTCAATCAATATTAAAAACCAACTGATACACCAAACAAAATGAAACCGTCCCTTCCCATCCGCTCACTTCTTTTAAGCTGTATTTTCGCCGCAGCAAGCGCAAACAGCTTTGCCGCCGAAACCGTCATTACTTCTCCGGACAAGCAGTTCAGCATCAAAAAAGTCTGCAACCACAAAACCCAAGAATGCTCTTTCTACGCGGGTAAAAAAGCCATCGAAAAAAATCTTCCCGAAAACAGGACAAGCTATAAATGGCTTGGCAATACCTTCGTATTAAGAACCAGCTTCGGGTCGTATGATTCCTATACCATCTTCGCCGACCGTACCCACAAGCCCCATACGCTTTCTTCCGTCATCGCCACCGACAGCAAAACGCAATGCGCCGTGACCGCAGATAATAAAGGCGTGTCTTTCTACTCGCTGTTCCGCGAAAAACCGGTCAAATTCATTTCCGCAAACGACAAAAAGTTCGGCTTCATCCAAGATGTTGCCACGCTGGAATCCGTCGTCGATGCAGAATTCAAAGGCAAGAAAATCCACATGACTTATATGAACAAAGCCGAACGCCATGTCTCGGTCGTTTTAGACAATCCGTGTGTGAAATAATGTGCCAAATTTGATGGATAAGGCCGTCTGAAAAGATGCCGTTCATTCAAAAAACGAAACAGCCCGAAACCTGACTGAAAAAGGTTCCGGGCTGTTTGCACCTGTTCGCCAGACAAAGCGGGTAGGGCGTAAGGCGTGCCAGTTTGGCGGATAGAGACCTTTGCAAAGGTCTCATGGGGATTCAGGGTTTTCTTTGGAAAAGAACAATCGTTCCTTATTGATGTAAAAAAGCCTGAACAGAAGTTCAGGCTTTTAAAATTTGGCTCCCCGACCTGGGCTCGAACCAGGGACCTGCGGATTAACAGTCCGTCGCTCTACCGACTGAGCTATCGGGGAATGGGGCGTATTATAATGGCTGGAAAAAATGTGTCAATCAGTATTTTCAAGAAAATGGTGCAAAATATTTCAAATGTTTGAATGTTAAAAATATTTTGTAATCAAGTTTCACATGCTTTCCAGCCGTTTCAGACGGCCTTTAGTATTTGGCGTTAACCAATTTGCCGTTTTGGAATACTTGCTGCTGCATCACCGTGCCGTTGTAGGCGTAAGTGGTCAGCGAGCCGTTGCTTGGCGTGGCGCGGAACTGCATCAGTTGATTGCGGTTGAGGACATAGGGATCCGTGCGTTTTTGGCTGTTGTCGCTGTAAAAGTCTTGGACGACATATTCGTTGTTGCGTTTGCTGATCAGTTGGCGATGGAAGCCACCTTTGACTGCGCTGTTGCTGGGTGTGCCGTGTGCATCGAAATAGGTTACGATTTGTTCTTCTGAGATACGGATGCCGTCTGAATCCGTGCCTTTGGTGGTTTTGGTTTTGTCTAAGCCGACAGGGATATTGATGGATGTACCCAAGCCGACGTGGCGGCCGATGCTGGTGCCGACGCCTAAGCCGACGGAAACTCCGGGCGTGCCGACTGTACATGCGCTGAGTGAAGCGGCCAAAAGGGCAGGTAAGAGAACTTTTTTCATAATGTGTATCCTTGTAATAAGAAATGTTTGTAATGTGGGAAGTATAGTATTTTTGTAGGGTGGCTGGTGTTAGTATTGGTAAAAGGGCGCAAGGCCGTCTGAAGAACAAGATAGAAACGGATATATCATTCTGGTGTAGAATGTGCCGAAATAATGATTTAATAAGAATGTGAATGAATAATGAAAACTTTGAAATTTACGAAGATGCACGGCTTGGGTAATGATTTTATGGTGGTCAATGCCATCAATCAGGACTTTGATCCGTTGGCTGCGCCGCTTGCCCAATGGGCAGACCGCTATCGCGGCGTGGGTTTTGATCAGTTTTTGGTAGTGGAGAAGCCTTCTTCTGAAGCGGTCGATTTTCGGTACCGCATTTTCAATGCCGATGGTCGGGAAGTAGAGCAGTGCGGCAATGGCGCGCGTTGTTTTGCGCGTTTTGTCGCGGATAAGGGTTTGACGGATAAAACGGAAATCTTGGTCGAAACGGCCAAAGGGATTATTGTGCCGAAGCTGTTGGATAACGGTTTGGTTACCGTCAATATGGGTAAACCGCGTTTCATGCCGTCTGAAATTCCGTTTGTGCCTGCACATGGTGAAAATGAAGATGCGCTGACACATATTGTCTTGGTCGGTTTGGAATCTGTACCGGTAAGCTGCGTGAATATGGGTAATCCGCATGCGGTAATTTTGGTTGATGATGTTGAAACTGCGCCGGTGGAGCATTGGGGCAGTGCTATTGAATCGCACGAGCAGTTCCCTGAACGGGTCAATGTCGGCTTTTTGCAGGTCGAAGATGAATTGTCAGTCCGCCTGCGCGTGTTTGAACGCGGAGTGGGGGAAACTCAGGCTTGCGGCACTGGAGCGTGTGCGGCCGTGGTGGCAGGCGTGCGTAATGGCTTGCTGAAAGCGGGTGTGCCTGTGCGTGTTACTCTGCCTGGCGGCGAATTGTTTATCAGTTGGGAGGAAGGTGGCGATGTGCAAATGACCGGCCCTGCTGAAACCGTTTTTGAAGGCGAGTTGCAGTATTCATGATGGTTTCTTTGGATTTTTGGTTTGCCGTCGCGTATGCTGTGGTATCGTTGGCGTTTATTTTTCGCGCGCAGCGGTTTCAATGGCTTTGGGCTGCGGTATTGTTGTGGCTGGGGATTTCGGCACTAGGCGCGCGCTTGCTGCCCGGAATGTGGGGCTTTACGCATACAGGCCCTTTGTTTATCCCTCATTTTTATCTGACAATCGCTAGTATTTTCTTCTTTATCGATGACTGCAGTAAAACGGAAGACAAAAAGTTTTGGTCGGCAGGCGAATATGCCGGTTTGACCTTATTTGCGGTTTCCAATGTTGTCATGACTTTGGCTTTTGTTTTTTTGGCAGGCGTGGTTTATTTCATCTTGCCATTGGCAGGCGCAGTTTTTGCATGGGTGGCCTTGCTGAAAATTTATGCCTTGAAACCGATTTATTGGTTTGTTTTGCAGGGCGTGTTGATGCTGGTGTTTTATCTGCACCGCGTGGTCGTGTGCAAGCAGTCGGCGGCTTTGTTTAGTGCTACTCAGCTGCAAATGGGTTGGCTGGTTGCGGTTGTCATGCAGGCTGTGGTTGCCATGGCTTTGATTTTTGAACGGGGCGGATATTAATTTATCCAAACTAAAAGTTATAATGAAAGAAATTTTCGATATTGGTTTTTCAGACGGCCTGAGTTTAATATGCAGGCTATATCACATCTAAATCTGGAGCAGGAAATGAAAATTGCAAATAATATTACCGAGCTGATCGGCAACACCCCTTTGGTGAAATTGAACCGTCTGACCGAAGGTTTGAAAGCGCAAATCGCCGTTAAACTTGAATTTTTCAATCCGGGCAGCAGCGTGAAAGACCGTATTGCCGAAGCCATGATTGAAGCGGCGGAGCAGGCCGGTAAAATCAATAAAGATACCGTTATCGTTGAGGCGACCAGCGGCAATACCGGTATCGGTTTGGCAATGGTGTGTGCGGCCCGCGGTTATAAATTGGCGATTACTATGCCTGAAAGCATGAGTAAAGAACGCAAAATGCTGCTGCGTGCATTCGGTGCAGAGCTGATTTTGACACCAGCTGCCGAAGGTATGGCTGGCGCTATCGCTAAAGCCCAGTCTTTGGTGGACGAACATCCAGATACTTACTTTATGCCGCGCCAATTTGATAATGAGGCCAATCCTGAAGTTCACCGCAAAACCACTGCCGAAGAAATTTGGCGTGATACAGACGGCCAAGTTGATATTTTCGTGGCCGGTGTGGGTACAGGCGGTACGATTACCGGCGTGGGCGAAGTATTGAAAAAACACAAACCCGAAGTTCAAATCGTGGCCGTCGAGCCTGAAGCTTCCCCAGTATTGAGTGGTGGCGAAAAAGGCCCGCATCCGATTCAAGGTTTGGGCGCAGGCTTTATCCCCAGTGTTTTGAATACGGCTATTTACGACAGCATTGTCAAAGTACCTAACGAAGCAGCGTTTGAAACTGCGCGCGCTATGGCTGAAAAAGAAGGCATTTTGGTAGGTATTTCTTCCGGTGCTGCGGTATGGAGCGCATTGCAACTGGCTAAAAAACCTGAAAACGAAGGCAAGCTGATTGTTGTCTTGTTGCCATCGTATGGCGAACGCTATCTTTCTACGCCTCTGTTTGCTGATTTGGCATAATATAGGATTGTTGTTAAAAGGCCGTTTTCAGACGGCCTTTTTTGCGTATGGGCTTGAGATATCATATGAAATCTGTTGTAATTCAGTTAATGAGCTTTGAATACCGTTATTCAAAAGTTGGTTTCTTCAACGAATCATGCTTATAATGCGCATTATGAAAAAATACATTCTTCCTATCCTTGCTGTGGCGGCACTTGCCGGTTGTGAATCGATTTATGTTCCAACATTGAAAGAAGTGCCAGTTCGACCAACCAACGTCAAGAAACCTAAGGCTGATTCACAAGTTTCAGCTACCGGTTATCATTTGGCTCCTTCGCATTGGGCAGATGTTTCCAAGATTCATGATGAAGCACGTCGCTTGAGTACCCAAGTGAGCCAAGGTAGTCTGACCAAAGTCCAGGCTGCCCAATATTTGAACCGCTTCCGTATCCAACAAGTAGGACGCAACTCCGTCGATGACAGTATGTACGAAGTTTATCTGCGTTCTGCCGTTGATAGCCAACGTGGTGAAATTACTACCGAGCAATCCAAACAATACATCCAAGGCGCTTTGCGCGGTTGGCAGCAACGTTGGAAAAACATGGATACCAAACCAAGCAATCCTGCGTTTACTAACTTCCTGATGGAAGTTATGGGTATGCAGCCTTTGAAATAAAAAAGTCATAAACCGAGAAGGCCGTCTGAATATTCAGACGGCCTTCTTCTTGTATTTATATATGTGTAGTCGAACTTTATCCAATTAAGAACCAAACAGCTTGTCAGCCGCTTGACGGGCTTTTTCTTGAATATCTTCGGTCAGGTAGTTTTTCATTTGAGAATAAACCAACGCAATGACGGCAATGTCATCACTGAAGCCAAATGGAATCAGAAGGTCGGGAATGCTGTCGATAGGGCTGAGGAAATAAACCAGTGCGCCGACAATAATCATTTTGGCCCGTTTGGGCGTATGTTCGGATTCCCAAAGGTAATAAAGTGCATAAAGTTGACGGACGACAGGTTTGCCCAGGCGGCCGGCAAAACGTCCGAGTTTTTTCATAAAACCGGATGTGTCCAAGTTTCGACGGCGGAAGGAGGGGATGTAGTCCTCCGGATTGGGAGTGTTTTGATGAGGGGAGTGTGTCATGATGCAGCCTCCTTATAAGGTATGGAAACATTATTGGTATTGCACTGTATTTTAGTCCATCTAGGGATGAATGAAATGCCTTTGAATGTATAACTATGTAAGAGTAGTGGTGATAATGCAGTGGTAATAAGTTAGGAATGGCTTATGCCTTTGTAAAGATTAGGTATCAAGAATGAGAATTTATCTCGCAATAGATACAATTCTCAAATCATAATGATGTTATCGTAAGTGCTTTGATGGGGAGATGGCTTAATTGCAGGAAAGTAACAAAAAAGGCTAAGCACACAAAAAAAAATCTAAGAATGATTGTTTGATTTTATTAGTTTTTTGGTAAAAATCATTAGAGCATTTATAAATTGCACTGTTCAAAATGAGATAAAACAGGTAAATTATGGTTTATGTAGCTTATTGTAGTGCTGAGCTATAGGTTTTGAGCTGATAATAAATCTAGAGGAACTGACCATGTCCGCCAAATCACGCCCGGTATTTTTGGAAATTCCGAATATCCGATTGCCCATACCGGGGATTGTATCTATTCTTCACCGTATCAGCGGCGTCGGCTTGTTTGTGATGCTGCCTGTTCTCTTGTATTTCTTCTCCGGAACGCTGGATCGCGAAGCGTCGTTCGAAGCATATCGTTCTGCTATCTCCAATCCGTTTGTGAAGCTGATTCTTATCGGTCTGTTGTGGGCATATCTGCACCACTTTTTGGCCGGTATCCGCTTTCTGTTTTTGGATGTGCATAAAGGCTTGGAATTAAATACTGCCCGTGCTACTGCTAAAGTTGTATTTGCTTCTGCTTTGATTCTGACCGTCGTTTTGGGAGCTTTGTTATGGTAGAACGTAAATTGACAGGTGCGCATTACGGTTTGCGCGATTGGGCAATGCAACGTGCAACTGCGGTCATCATGCTGGTGTACACCGTGGTTCTTTTGGTTGTTTTGTTCACATTGCCTAAAGAATATTCGGCATGGCAGGCATTTTTTGATCAAACTTGGGTGAAAGTGTTTACCCAAGTGAGCTTTTTGGCCGTATTCCTGCATGCATGGGTAGGTATCCGCGATTTGTGGATGGACTACATTAAGCCTTTCGGCCTGCGTTTGTTTTTACAAGTTGCCACCATCGTTTGGTTGGTAGGCTGCTTGGTGTATTCAGTTAAAGTAATTTGGGGGTAAATATGGGTTTTCCTGTTCGCAAGTTTGATGCCGTGATTGTTGGCGGTGGTGGTGCAGGTTTACGCGCAGCCCTCCAATTGTCTAAATCCGGTCTGAATTGTGCTGTTTTGTCTAAAGTATTTCCAACCCGTTCTCATACTGTAGCAGCTCAAGGCGGTATTTCTGCTTCATTGGGTAATGTGCAGGAAGACCGTTGGGATTGGCATATGTACGATACTGTGAAAGGTTCCGACTGGTTGGGCGACCAAGATGCGATTGAGTTTATGTGTCGCGCCGCGCCTGAAGCTGTAATTGAGTTGGAACACATGGGTATGCCTTTTGACCGTGTGGAAAGCGGTAAAATCTACCAACGTCCTTTCGGCGGCCATACTGCCGAACACGGTAAACGTGCGGTAGAACGTGCATGTGCGGTTGCCGACCGTACCGGTCATGCGATGTTGCATACTTTGTACCAACAAAATGTCCGTGCCAATACACAATTCTTTGTGGAATGGACAGCGCAAGATTTGATTCGTGATGAAAACGGCGACGTAGTCGGTGTAACCGCCATGGAAATGGAAACCGGCGAAGTTTATATTTTCCATGCTAAGGCTGTGATGTTTGCTACCGGTGGTGGTGGCCGTATTTATGCTTCTTCTACCAATGCCTATATGAATACCGGTGATGGTTTGGGTATTTGTGCCCGTGCAGGTATTCCGTTGGAAGACATGGAATTCTGGCAATTCCACCCGACCGGTGTGGCCGGTGCAGGCGTGTTAATTACCGAGGGTGTGCGCGGTGAAGGCGGTATTTTGTTGAACGCCAACGGCGAACGCTTTATGGAACGTTATGCCCCAACCGTAAAAGACTTGGCTTCCCGCGACGTGGTTTCCCGTGCAATGGCAATGGAAATCTACGAAGGTCGCGGTTGCGGCAAAAACAAAGACCACGTATTGCTGAAAATCGACCATATCGGTGCAGAAAAAATTATGGAAAAACTGCCGGGCATCCGTGAGATTTCCATTCAGTTTGCCGGTATCGACCCGATTAAAGACCCGATTCCTGTCGTGCCGACTACCCACTACATGATGGGCGGTATTCCGACCAATTATCATGGCGAAGTTGTTGTTCCTCAAGGCGACGAATACGAAGTGCCTGTAAAAGGCCTGTATGCTGCAGGTGAGTGCGCCTGTGCTTCCGTACACGGTGCGAACCGCTTGGGTACCAACTCCTTGTTGGACTTGGTGGTATTCGGTAAAGCTGCCGGCGACAGTATGATTAAATTCATCAAAGAGCAAAGCGACTGGAAACCTCTGCCTGCTAATGCCGGTGAATTGACCCGCCAACGTATCGAGCGTTTGGACAATCAAACCGGCGGCGAAAACGTTGATGCATTGCGTCGCGAACTGCAACGCTCCGTACAACTGCATGCCGGTGTGTTCCGTACCGATGAGATTCTGAGCAAAGGCGTTCGAGAAATCATGG
>ERZ773013.1587-NODE-1587-length-13307-cov-9.866284_pt1 | contig 13307 bp, 19 predicted proteins | sample MGYA00511670_ERZ773013 | MGnify/ENA primary metagenome ERZ773013 (study PRJEB29015, sample SAMEA2738120) | human oral metagenome | biome: human oral; feature: human-associated habitat; material: saliva | place: China | collected 2257 ...
TTCTATAAATTCTTTGATGTCCTTGACTGTCTTGATCTCCCAGAAGTGGATCTCCAGATCTGTCTTGAGCTGTTCTAGGTATTGTAGTATGAGCTTCCTCTTTACAGGGTAAACATCATTGGCGAAGCCCTTGCACTCTATGATGTGCAGCTGGGTCTTCGTCATATAGACGAAGTCAGGCATGTATGTGATGGCTCTTACCACATTCACGATCTTGTACATCGATGAGTGGAAGTTCACCTGCTTAGGCTCAAACTTCTCCATGAGCGTCATCTTCTTAGGCTCATGCAGGATGTCTATCCCATGATTCTCACATACCTTGTAGAATCTTTCTTCCAGCTTAGAACGGAACTTGATCCCCTTGTACTCCGTCCAGGAGGCTCCCCTGATCTTCTTGTTTCCCGTCATGATACATTAGTGTGAGAACGACCTCGGCCATAACATCCACCCCATAGGTCTCAGCGAGATCTGATGGATCCTTACATCCATAGTCCTTGGGTAGGACCAGGTTGATAAGCCTTGGGTACTTCTCTCGCAACACAGCGGCGTAGTGCTGCCCATTGTTGACGCTAGAGTCGAAGTCGTTATCGTATAGTAGGTAGACCTCCTCAAAGCGCTTGAAGAGATCCATCATCACCTTGTGATTAGGTTTAGTCCCTTCGGACTGCATCGCCGTGGCAGGAATACCTAGAGCCTTCCACAGGCACATAGCGTCCTTCCTTGACGATGTGATGATGAGTCTCTTGCCCTGAGGAGGCAGGAGAGTCCACAGGTTCCACACTGAGGCATCAGTGTTAGATAGCCATTTCATCTTCTGACTCTTCGGCTGGTAGACCTTGATGTGCATACGACCATCCTTGTTCTCTACATAGGCGTAGGATAGTGCCTCCGCTGGGAAGGTGTTATACCCACTACCTCTGTTGATACTGATTGTCTTAACAGCATACACACCGAACTCAGTAAGGTCCTTAGTAGAGATACCATAGGCAGACCAATACTTCTCATCCACCGCACTGAACTCGCGCGTTGTAACTGAAATATCTATGATCTGATCTACTACCTCCATCTGTAACCTGTTGTGATTCTTGATAGTCTTGTTCCCGAAGTCCTCGATGAGCTTGGCTCTCGTCTCGCCTGTGAGCAAAGATATCAATTTTAACACAGACCCTGATTCGCCGGTCCCATGGTCCTTATAAAGAATGCCTCCCTTTCGACCTTTGAAGATCGAGAAGGAGGCACCTCTATCTAGTCTCATTGGGGAGCGGATGAGGCAAGGGACTCTCTCCACGCCAAGGTATTCCTTGAGCATGTTGAGGTCCCTAGCTTCATCTATGAACCGGTCACTATCTGCTATGCCCAGTCCAAACGCCATTAGAACGGAGCTGGCTCATTAGCGAAGGGATCGTCATCACCAGTTACATCAGCTCCTCCTGCGAGGGGGTCAGCGTTGCTAGCACCACCGAAGGGATCATCATCCCCTGAGAGCTCAGCACTGCTTGCCGTAGCTGCACCTACATTGTTAGGTGCCTTGGCAAACGTAGAGATCGTGTTAGCTGCGAAGGGTGCGATAGCGTCCGTAGAGAACTGATCCTTGATAGATCCACCGAAGGCAGCGAGCTCATCGACGTGCTTAGCCACCTGCTTGTTGATGTAGGTAGCCTTAGCATACGACGTGAAGAAGAGACGATTGTAGATCGACTGATAGAACACTGATGGGTTATCCTTGTCCTGACGAGCCGTGAACATCAGCTTGATGGCACGAAGCTCACCGATCTTGACGATACCCTTCAGCTCCTTCATCTTACCAGCGAGGAGGCTCTTGATGTCGTCGATGCAGCACTCAGCTTCCTGAAGGTTAGCGATGGGGAGCCACTGCTTCGTGTTGTTGTCATACTGATGCGTCTCTGGGATCTGGAGGAACGTGCGGATGAACTTCACGAGATCTTCCTCGCCACGTACAGCACGACGGAAGCCAGGGAAGATGCGAGCCTTGAAGCCGCTGTCATAGACGACCTCCTTCTTCTCTTCCACCTGCTCAGCTGTAGCCCATGCAGTGTTACCATACTTGTCGATTACCTGATAGCGGATAGGCTTGCCGTTCTCACCCTTAGACTGGAAGAACTCCTTGTAGAGACGGAAGCGGATGGAAGAGTTGAGCTTACGCCCATCGACCATTTCCTCAAGCGTCTCTACGTGGAAGACGATATCTACGTAGTCTACGGTGCGCTGTACGTTGCCCTGCTCATCCTTGTACTCTGCAGTACCGGAATACTTAGGCTCTTCTCGGTCGATCTTTCGGCCAAGGAGATCGCTGAGCTCAGCGTTGGTTGGATTGACTGCGATTACACGTGCAGGTGCGATACCTACATATACGTCGCGTGCTTCTGATGTGAGAGAGAGAGATTGATTGTTCTCGCCTTTTGCAAATGCCATAATACTTGTCTTGTTATGTTAGTTATGATTCTTGATTAGTTGAAGGGTAGATTATCGATGGATGAGGAGAAGGGATCTTTGTCCTCTTCCTCATGATCGTAGCTTGAAGGATGTACGAACTCCGTGGTGTCAGCATCCTCTACTGGTACGGTGTCATTGTCATCCTCTTCCTCAGGATCGAGATTTGGTGTCTCGTCTTCCTCAGGAGCATCGAGATCGGGCTGTTCTTCTTCAGTCTCTTCCTGGTCTTCCTCGCTAGGGATGACTACTACGATCTTCATCTGTTCGTCATGACTGAGGTCAGCAAACTCCTTGGGGCTAAGACCACCGGTGAGCTTCTTGAGGTGCTCAGCGTTGAGGTCAATGAGTGTCTTGTAGGATTCTTCCTCTACACCCATAGCCTCCAGCTTCTTAGCGTAGCGAGCTCGTACAGCCTCTGCCGCGCGCTGTGCTGCACGCTGGGCCTCTTCCTCGCACTTAGATGCTACTACTGTTTTCTTCTCCTCAATACCGGCTACCTTAGACTTGTAGTCTTCGATGACCTTGAGGATCCAGCGCATTGCTGTTACTTCTGTTCTTGATGCCATGCTTATAATTGTTAATGGTTATTACTTGATCTCTGCGGCTGGCTTGACTGCAGAGGGTTTCTTTTCTTCTTTCTTAGGAGGTTCCTCCATGGTCCCTTCCTCCTCATAGTATGCACGTGAGATGTCGAGTACTGCCTGAAGGTCGTTGTCGATGTATCTCTCCTCAAACATACCTACAGGTGACTTAGCTGGGATGGTGAAGCCATGACGCTTAGTCCTGCGAGTGATGAAGCGATAGACAGGTTCGTCTTCCTCATCATCAAACTCTACGTCTGTGAAGAGAGTGACGGTGACAAGCTCCAGCGGGTTAGACTGCTTGTCCACCAGCTTACCTACTGAGGAGAGCTTGTACTCTGGATACTCTAGGGTGGTGTCGTCATCCTTCTCGACGTGCATCATCAGGACTACCTGTAGATCTGCACGCTGCTTAGAGAGGAAGTAGAGCAATTCCTGGAAGTTCGCTGCCATGCGGTTGAACTTGTCGTAGCCCTTCTCCCCTGCGCGGATAGTGTTGAAGCTCTCGTTGCGCATCAGGTAGATCGTATCGTCGATGACGATGGTCTTGATATGCTTGAGAGGACCATCTGCCTTGGTAGAGGCGATGAACTTCATAATCTGATGGTAGTCGTCTGTCTCTACGAAGTTGCGGTTCTGCGTGTTGAACTTCTTCTTGTAGCCACGGAAGGGGATGTCCTTCAATGGTACGACATTGATGAGTAGTGTTTCCTCAGGCCTGAGGTTTCGCATTGAGTAAGACTTGCCTGTACCAGTCTTACCTGCGACGATGATTGCTTTTGCCATGCTTATTACTTTCTGAAAGTTTCTATTAGTTTGAGGTCGTCAGCTACATACCCTGCCTCACCTTCTGGCTTCTTAGCCTCCTTGAAGTAGGCCATTGCGCCACAGAAGATAAGACCGATAGTGCTACCGACTTCCCCATCTCTGTTCTTCTCTATGGATAAGAAGCGGATATTATCCTTGTACTTCTTGATATCATACCCTGCGTACTGAGGGATGTCGTGTACAGCTGGTGAGTATATCCCCATCATAACGTCAGCATCCCTATACGTGTACTTAGTATCTGCTAGACCTGAGCGTGTTGGTCGTGTGCGCTTAGCCTTGACAGCTTCCTGAGTCTCATTCTCCCCTGACTGCTGCTGCACCACTACAGGAATGAACTTGTAGAAGTTAGCTGCCTTCTTCTTGAGGTACTTACTCAGTCGGTCCATAGAGGCCTTGAGGGACTCACCCTTGCTCGGCGTGATTAGAGAGAGGTGGTCAAGCCATATGATCACGTACTTGTTGTCGTCTGCGATCTTATAGGACTCTGGTACCTTGGTTGTGGTGATAACACCGGTGACTTCATCCGTCTCTTCCTTCTCCTCATATTCTATGGTGCCGTGCATATCGGCGTATCTGTCTACATCATACTCTATCCCCTCCATCGTGTCAGCCGTGCTGAAGTACATACAAGACTCAAAGTATCTGAGGAAGGACTGAAAGTCCCTTGTCTCCATATACTTCTTCGTCTCCTCATCGATCTTCTTCTCAGGGTGAGTACCCTTGAGGACCGACTTAGGGACAATCTTCTTGATGTTACGATAGAGTAGGTAGCTGATGAACCTCAGCATAATATCTTCCTGCGTCTCCTCAAGAGGAAATGCTATGACATTGACCTTGATACGCCCGCCAGAGTAGAACGCCTTGAGGATAGGCTCAAAAAGGAAGTAGGCACAGGTGAACTGTGATTTACCTCCATTTGAGTAAGCCGTAATCAGGTGATACGTCCCTCTCTGGATGCCAGGAAAGCTCCGCTTGAACCTCTGGAAGGACAAAGGTATGATATTCTGCTGGACATCATCTACAGCCTGAGCTGCACCAATGAGGTCCAGGACTTTATCCGTTAGTGACCTCTTCTTCACCGTACTCATTGGGGTCTAGTTTGAGGAGAAGAGCACCTACCTCGATACGCTGATTGATAGCTCGACTCTGATCTCTGTCAAAGATGGCGAGCATCTTGAGTCGTGCACCGGTGAAGGCACCCTTAGCTGTAGGGTCCTCAAAGGTAGAGTATACCGCTGGCTCTCCTTCGTTGTGTTCGTTGTAGATTGCGATGATAGCTTCATAGCCATCACCCTTGCGCGTTACTTTGTGTGAAATCTTCATTTTCTTGTTTGTTTGTTATACTAGGGTTTGTGTCCAGTCCTCTTCTTCTACGATCATCTCGTCTCCGAGCTCGATCCAGTTGAGGAGGTAGGACTCATGTTTAGGGTTTTGTGGTGTGCCTCCGTAGCTGAAGATGAAGTCCTCAAGGCCTCTCAGGTAAGTCCAGTCTCCTCTTAGTGAGTCGACGTACTTCTTGGTAGCCTCGATGATGACCTCTTCCTCAATCTCCCTATTGGGGTCGAAGACTGTACGGAAGTTAGTTAGTGATATTGCTATGTTCGCTGGTGCCCCAGCAAACGGCACTGAGTAGCCTGGCCTCTTGCCCTTTGGGTAGAGTGCCCTTAGCTGTCTAGCTAGTGGTAACTCTTCAGCGCTAGATCGTATCTTACTCATCTTAATATGTGTCTGATATTCTTGACGTGGTGGTATATGACGCTCTGGAAGTTCATATCTGCATCTACATGGGCTATCACCTTGTGCAGCTGCAGTGGCTCTATGATCGTCCTAGTACTCCTGTACTTTGATATAGCCTCTCTTAGGGACCATATCGAGAACTGTGGGTACTTCTGCCTGAACGCTCGGATTGAGGAAGAGAGAGAGACTATATTATCCCTCTTGCCTGGCTTGTAGTGGAAGAGAAGCTCTCTTGCGAGTTCTACATCATCCATCTCCCTAGAGCCGAACCTCATCGCTTTCCAGATGATAGCGTCAGTCTCAGCTGTTGCATAGTATACATCACCATCCTTGACGATATTGACGATATGGCCTATCTCATTGTAGAGGTGCTCTCCGGTACCCTTAGGCGCCACGAGCATTCTACTACTCATGAGTAGCGCCATCTCCTGGTAGGTGAGCCCTATGCTCTCCAGATAAGCGTCATTGAATATGATTTGTCCAAATGAAATGTCTGTCATCTTGAGTGGTACACTTTCTGGCTGTCACCGATAACTTCAAGGGCTGACTTGAGGAAGTCCTCATCCCTGGTATTGTCGATACACAGGATAACTACAAGGGGCTTATCATGGCGTAGGACACGTCCCACCTTCTGAATCACACCTCGCTCCCCTGCATCGAGCTGAGAGATAACACCTACCTCACAGTCGAAGAGGTTGTATCCCTCCTGTAGCATACCTACAGCGAAGATCTCATCGATCTGTCCGTCGTTGAAGTTGTCGAGTATTACTTGATTGTTGTTCTTCTTAGAGTGTATGCTGCACTCAAAGTTCAGAGCGTCAGCCTGGTCTATTGAGGAGACGAAGCATACGAACCTCTTACCCTTAGCGCGGATGCGATCGGTGATGTTCTTGATTCGTGATGTCTTAATCTCCCCTATTACCTTCTTACGCTCTATACAGGCGTTAAGCCATACCTGCTTGTTGTACTCTGTAGGCTGTTGGTCAAAGTTGTCCTTAGCCCAGGCTACACGGTTCTCGATGTAGTCGTAGTACTGCTTCTCCGTACAGCTGATCAGCACATTGGCTGATGGGTTATGCTTCTTGGATAGCCAGAAGAACCTCTTGTCGTAGCCAGCCTTGACAGTGAAGGGCTTGTTGGGATCTCTGACGACCTTGATAACCTGATTAGCTACCCTGTTGTCTAGGCTAGAGTGCATCACCCAGATCTCAGGCTCCGGTAGTACACCAGACTTAATGGCGTTCTTCAGTGATACCTTGAGTTTCTTGAGTCCCGGCCTAAAGTGTCTGAGGAGAAGTACCTCATCCTCCTTCAGTGTGGCACTGAGGAAGACAGTATAGGTAGACTTAATACCCATGAATGCCTCCTTACGCTTGTCTGTGACTAGGTGGTGCGCCTCATCGGCTATGATGAGGTCGTACTCTTTACCATCCAGCTTATGCATAGAGTGGTAGCAATAGGTCTCGCATTCTACTCCCTCCTTCCTCAGGAACTTTTCAAACTCCGTCTCCCAGTTCTTTCCGTGGCCTACCTCATTGACCAGCAAGAGCACGCTCTTGATGTCTTTGATGCAGTTGATCACTTCGATAGCCAGCGCGGACTTCCCAAAGCCTGTAGGTAGGTTGAGGAGGATATGCTTAGCCTTGTTTATCATAAGCAACCGGACTAACGCGTTGCGCATTCCTTCTCTATTCATAGGCGGTCCTTTGTAATTCTTAGTTCTTTTCTTCTTATGCTTTGTACTCATGTTACTGATTTTCTTAGATAAGGGGGTGACCTCGTCAGAAGCCACCCCCAATACCATCAACTATAATAAGCACAACTATGTCGCCTTGGCGATACAGCTTGTCAGTAACGACAGGTCAAAGATAAGGATTATTCCTCATCCTCTTCCTCATCGTCGTCCTCCTCAGGGTCATCCTCCCCGGGGAATGGGAACTCTACCTCAATGGCATCCTCATCTCCTTCCTCAGCCACCTCGTACATCTCTACACCACTGTAGAGCATACCAAAGGACTGAATTACGAGACCCCATAGCTGAAGCTCCTCGATCCAGATGAAGATGGTCTCCGGGTATCGCTTGGTGATTCTTAGGACATCATAGAGATCCTTGTTTGTGAGGAGACAGGTATAGCAATCATCCTCAGTGTCAGTTACGCGCAGCACTTCTGAGGTGAAGCACTCCTCTCCCATGTAGGCACATTCGTCTGTCTCATTCATCTGTAGCGCTCTACAGCACGCTATGGTGTTATGAAGCTCATCAATGATCTTCATTAGGTTGGTCTTCTTGACCTTTAGCTTTTTCATATTTCCTGTGTTATTAAACGAGATAAGGGTCGATCCTCCCGGACAGACCCTTACAATACTTGACTTGATTCTTAAAATGATTATAGCATCACAAAGGTAGTGAATACTTTTGGTTCGTTGTTATACAGTTAGGGGCAGGCACTAGGCCTACCCCTATACTTGTTAGTTTACTGCGTTGTGTAGCCACCATGCTAGGCTTCCTACTACTGCAAACGCTGGTACGATTACGAGTACGAAGAACATAAAGGCGTGGATCAGGTCGATCTTCTTGTCCTTGCGCTCCCACATCTCGTCGGTGATACCGAAGGAACGATCGATCTTACGCTTCCAGTCCTCCACGAAGAACCCACCACCAGGGTACTTCTTGTACTGACGTACGTTACCATCCTGGCCCATAATCCAGTATTTCTCTGTATCATCCTCCATCTCGGCAACTAGACCAAGACGACCATCGGGCCATTGCTTAGGCTTAGCACCAGTCTGGTTTACCCAAGACAGATAGTACTCCTGGTTGAGCTTAGCTCCGTTTTCGTCGATCTGCTCGACCTTAATATCCTCAGCCTTGGTAGGGATAAATCCCCCCTTCCTCACGGTCGTACCATCAGGACCTGCGGCACTGATAGGTTCTTCCTTGATGTATGCATACTTCTTTGCCATACTCTATATGATATAGTTATGTCCCTTGGCTTTTCCTCAGGACCTATGGCACAAAGGTAATACATCTATAAGGACATGAGGAGAGCGAAGAGAATACCCAGTGCATCACAGGCTAGATCCTTCTTGTCGAAGTAGCTACCACGCTTAGCATCCCACACTTCCTTGGCTACCGAGATAGCCGCAGAGATAACGATAGCTACCCAGATACCCCCTAGGATGCTCACAATCTTCGTCAGTGAGGCGATCGCTATAAAGTGGAGGCATCCATCCACCCCGATGTTTTTAACGCACCACAGGGCGATTCTGTCGGTCAGTGACTGCTTCATGCCTCTACTTGCTTGTAGTTCTCCTTGAAGTGCTTTTCGGCTACGCCCTTCGCCCAGTCAAGAGTCCATCTATTGACTCCTCCTATCAGATATTCTCCGCCATACTTGGGCCAACCGTCGGGCTCTTTCATGGTATGCTGCAGGTAGAGTGAGCCCTTGGCTCCGTAGACCTTGATAGTGTACTCAGCGATCTTCTCGCCTTCCTCATTGTCCACTGATGCATAGTAGATCTCTACACCCTCATCCGAGTACCCACGCCACTTTAGTTCTTTTGTCGATGTTGCTGTCTTCATTGTTTATAATCCTTGCTTGATCTTTCCGATATGGATGATGTCGTACACGTCTTCTATTAGAATGGCTTTTTCTATTGTCCAGTCTTTGTGATCCTTTCTCAGCCACATGCTTTTTGAGGAGGCTTGCTTAGCCTGTAGAGCGGTCTCAGCCTTTACAAGCTGGTATCTGTAGAGATCCTTGTGCTCGCCATTTAGACACTTATCGTATATCGACATCTTTATAAGGTAGAGTCTTTTGCCTCCAGCTTCTAGGATTTTATCGTCTATGAGCTTAAAGCCATCCATTTTGTACTTAAAGCTCATACCCGAGCTGCTGTATATCTGGTGCTGATCTCTAATCTCGGACTCGATAGTGGTTCTCTGAGCTTCCCATTGACATACCACTGCGTAGGTTCTTGCTTTCTCACTGTCCCCTATCTTCACCTCTACAATTTGTAGTGCGTATGGGACCTTTCTTCCTTCTTCCATATCTTAACTCTATTCTTCGTTATCTTCTTGTAGGATCTGCTTTACCAGCATCTCCCGGTCCTTATTGATCAATTCATGCAGCTCATCCTCATGCAAGGCAGTGCTTCCCACCCATGTCTTGATCATCTCTCCTATCACGTTCTCCCCTGGCATCTCAATGGTTCTTATTAGATAGCAAGTCCAGAGTCCTCTATCTCGATCGAGAGTTAATTGATTCAGCACGTGGGTGTACTTTATCTTCGCGTTTCCGAACTGAAATTCTGCTATTGCGCAATGGGATGGCATCTGCTGATATCCCTTCTTTAGCTCTAAATTATTCATTTCCATCTTGGTTTACGTCTTATACTAAAAGAACCTCATCCTTCTCATTGAGTATTAGTCTCTGAGGAAGGATGAGGTTATCTTTTCTGTGGTGTTGATTACTTAAAGTTCTTCTTGATCTTGTCGTATCTATACCTCAGCACCCCGAAGTAAGACTGCATGATGCCGAGTTGGATATTAAGGATATAGAAGTCCTCCTTGGTTGGATCCATATTTCGTAGGTACTCGTCTAGCTTACAGATCTTCTTCGTAAGCTCCTCCATCTCAATGATGAGACGCTCATCATACGTTCCTGAGGCTCTGTAAGCCTCCTCAAATGGCTTCTGAGGAGACCAGGAGATATACCCATCAAAGCCTTCTACGTTAGCCTTGCTGTCATTTTCATACTGTACCAGATAGCCTGGATCGGTTGGATCTTCGTCTGCTGACATTTCCCAGCCGCGTAGGACGTTGTACTCCCCTCGTGACATCGGTACAGCCATGATGGTCTTAGTACCTGTGTACTGCTGCATCTGGGTCTTGATGGCCTGGATTTCTTCTTTCTTCATAAGTTCTGTATTTAGATTGTTATACTAGTCACCATCACGCCATTGTAGGTGAGACCAATGGTAGCATAGTGATTATCCCTGTCGTAGTCTGAGTTGAATGGTATGAAGATAGATGGACCATTGTCCGGGGTTATCTTCACACCTGAGTAGTTTGACTTCATGATAGAGTCTTCGATGTTCTTGAGGTTGATGTAGAACTTTAAGTTCTTGAGGAAGGGTAGATCTTCCTTGATACCACTAAAGTCGAAGTAGCTATTGTCCTGACCCTCCTTGATCCCATAGAGCTCGCCATTCTCGTGCCTTAGGTTGATACCGCGATCATCGACTGACTCAATGTAGAGCGGTCCGAAGGCTGTCTGTTGGGACTTAGGTAGCTTCTTGAGGAGATCGTTGTAGTGCTGATGTGCTTTGTTCGTCTCTTCTCTCTTCCTCATTCGCTCGTTGTACTCTTCCATCTTCTCTCTGTGAATAGATAGTACCTGCTCTTGCGCCTCATTGACTGTCTCTATCTGGTCCTTTAAGCTGAATATGTCGTAGTTGTCCTTGTAGTATTTGTTAAACCTATCACTTATAGCTACCCTCAACATATCTGGGATCAGGTAAAGGTAGTCATTTACGACTTTAGGATCGTGTTGATCCCTCCCATTAGCTTCTATATTCCTGATGATCAGGTTGTATATATCTTGCTCCTTTACCTCGAACTCTTGTTCTTTTGTTAGTAATACCTTGATTTTCATTGTCGTTCTTATTTGCTGGTTATTTGCTTATTTCCTGATTAGTCTTTACGTACAAAGTCTTGATTTCATGACCTATCATAAGGATCTCTACCCTAAACTCTACGTTGTCGAACACTAGTGGCTGCTTCTCTAGATGCATGTAGAAGCCTCCATCCGCTGTATAGAGGCCTAATCTTGTCTTAAATGGGAAAGTCATAGTCCGCCCATTATCGAGCTTGATCTTTATGACCTTGGCCTCTTGGGTCATCTCTATACTCATCCTTTCCTCAAGTCTCGACAGGTCAAGTTCTAGTGCCTCATCCTTCCATTGGAAGTCTTGTTCCTCCAGTCGTATTGAGTCAAAGCCTAAATCCCAAGAGGTGTATTTGACCTGAAAGCATATCGCTGAGTTTACTCCGTCGATGTCTATCCCTATGTAGTTCTGGTCTGCACACTTGACGCTTGATGGGATAGCTGGCTTGTCAGGATCTCTCAGTTTTCTCCATGTCTCTTGGATTATTCGTTCTCGTCGTTCTCTTTTGCTTTCCATATTTCTTGCTGTTTATTTGCTTATACTAAAATAGCCGACCTTATGGCAGGCTATGTGTTGTACCCCGGGGCAGAGTCGAACTGCCGTCTAAGTCTTAGGAGGACCTTGTTCTATCCACTGAACTACCAGGGCTTGTGTGGGCCGCCTCCATTATGGCTAAGAGGCGAACCCACGTCGTGTAATCACTCAATAAATGGAACCGATGCAAAGATAGTGCGTTTAGCGATATGAGCAACACAGGTGCGCCCCATCTTTGCGTTTGAGTGATCTTAGTCTACAAGGATTCTCTCACCCACGTCTGTCTTGACGTAGGTAGCTGAGTCGACTCGCTCCTCAACGATCCGACCATCATCCTTGCGGACTATGAAGTAAAAGCGCGTCTCTCTGCGCTCTATACGTTGTTCTAGTTCTTTAGCATCCCAGTTGTACATATACCCCGATGGCGTGAATGTCTTATCTACGAGCACAGCATTGGTCTCTGGTGCTGTAAGACCTATGACGATCATTGGTAGTGGTACAGCTAATACCCCTGATGCTATTATGGCCAGCTTACACATCGCCTCTTGTTTCCTTGTGAGCCATCCATCCATCAGGATTATAGTACTGGATATGTATGTCCCCACAGGGATCAAAATTGACAGGAAAACTAATAGGTGTCTCATCAGTCTATACTATTAGAACTTGATACTATTCCTAGTCTCAAGTAAAACTTATGGATACACCATCCCCTAGGCTATTTAATAGGTATTGAGGAAGGATATATAAGTAGAAGAACATACTCTTCTCTTCCTCAATATACGCGCGCGCGAGGCACGTTTCGCGGGTTTGATCCCGCCCTGAGTTAAATAGCGCATAGGGGGATGGCTTCTTAGCCCCAAGGGTAAGGTACCACTATGGTATCCAATCCTCAACCTCTCGGCTGTCTCTCTTCCTCAGGCAACACGTACCCACGGTTGATCGACACGCTACTCTTTATCTAATCAGTACCTGAGTAGTAGTATTAGCTCACTTTCGGTCGGTCCAGACCTAGACGCGGATTACTTTACCAGCCGGCCACCTATCCGTCATTTTTTTGTATCCCCTGGGTTACTACCCAAAGCTCCTGGTGGCTTTCATTCTCCTCACAGGACGTACGATGACACCGATGAATGAGGAGGGGAATCTCCAGCTATCCACCGCCCTTGGCGTGCCGTGTACTTCTACACCCGCTAGGCGGCTTCATTGCTGGGCCACCACAAAGGTATGAAGAATATCTGGGACTTGAGGAAGAGAGAGTAGGTGATCCTGCTACCTGAATAAGTTTGCAATATCATCTACATACATCTCCCATGCCATCTTGGTAGCTCGGCCAGCTGTCTTGATGTCTGCCTCAATGTTTGTCTCATCGCCATCCGGTGTAACAAAGTAGAGTGCGTATGTATCTTTGACCTTGTAGATCCTGAAGTCATACCATAGTATTAGGGTTTTTGCATTCCAGATCCTGTTGTCCTCTATATTCACTACCCACTCTAGCGGCTTGAG
>ERZ773013.1598-NODE-1598-length-13236-cov-2.277672_pt1 | contig 13236 bp, 11 predicted proteins | sample MGYA00511670_ERZ773013 | MGnify/ENA primary metagenome ERZ773013 (study PRJEB29015, sample SAMEA2738120) | human oral metagenome | biome: human oral; feature: human-associated habitat; material: saliva | place: China | collected 2257 ...
AAGCCATTCCCTTATCGTCTGCGGTCTTTCTGATGGAACGTTTAGAGGTAAGGCTAATATTTCGTTGGAGGTTCTCTTTAAGTGCACGACTGCACTGTTGCTCGACAATCGCTTCTTCGTCTGCATCAGTGCTTTCGTAATGAGGCTGAGTCGCGGAAACTGACGGTGCCACAGAATTTGAGGGCGTTGGTTTTGATGTTTCTTGCACAGAAGGTGATGGGGCAAATGGAAAGCTACGCCACAAGAAAAAGACAGCGGTTATCGCGATGATGACGAGTGCAACCCAGATTATGACAGGCTTCTTTGTCGGGGACTTTGCCGGTTCTGGATGCGGAGATTGTTGTGCTTGGCCGTATCTTTTGAGCGGAGCGTAAGTTTCGACATGTGGAAGATGTGGAGATGCCTGAGGAACGGGGGAGTCGGCGGAAGGCATGAGACTAGGCATGGGTGATCCTGACAACAGGAGTAGGTGTCGGTGAAGAACTATCCGAGATTGTTGGAGTCGGCAAAGGAGTGGGGTCAATTTTCACGTTGGTCGTGTCAAACGAAAAACTGATGCTTTGGACTTCTTTACTCAACACGGCTGTGCAAGTCACGTCATAGGTTTGCACAGCTTCTGTTCCAATGGATCCTGAGACTATTCCGGTCATCATGTATTGAGTGCCGGCTGAGCCATATGGTCCGAGCTTCGTAATGTTCAGTGCTCGGATGCCTACCAGCGAGAAGCCGGGAGTATTCTTGATCTCCATGCTGCACCGGCTAACAACTTGTCTCCCAATCGATTCTCCTACTGGTTGTTCAGGGGAGGAAGACGGTGAGGAAGTTGCGCTCAATGAGCTTGGTCCCGGTGTTGGAACCGGTGAGGCTCCCCGCGTGGAGGAATGCCACAGGAAGAAGCCAATAATCAGTGCAAGCACTATCGCAACTGCAATCCACACAATTGCTTTACCTTGGGGGTTTCGCGGTTTTAGCTGCGTAGAGTGAGGCGTCTGCTGCTCCGTATACTGCCCTTGCAGTAGTATCGGTCTGCTACCCTGCGGGAGCGGTGAAGCTTCTTGCCCAGCCGGGTATCCGGGTTGCACGGTGGAATCAGGCATGCGTCCCTCGTTCATTGCTGCGGATTCGGGTCGACAAAGGCTTTGATCTCATATGAGTCACTTGCCTTCACGTGAGTAGCTGTGCACTTCATGTGGAAAAGGGCCGACGAAAAATCGGTATCTTCCTTGTACTTTCGTTCTGCATGTACCGTTCCGTCAACCTCGTATTCTTCATCGCCGTTGTCGCGTGTTCCGGTTCTCTTGAGATAATCCGTAGAGACAGCCTTGGATTGGTAATCATCGCGGAGAGACTGAGCGGCTGCACTCGAACACTTGAAAGTAATCATCAGCCATGTCTTTTCATCGATACCGTCATCTCGGTTCTTCGTCGTTGGTGTCGGGGTGGGGAAGAATGATTGAGACGCGGCGGGAAGCAGGGTGAGATCGACTGCCCCGTCAACGTTGAAAGTATCGCTGGCCTCGACATAAGTGACAGGGCAGGTGATTTCGTACCTGCTTTGGACTGAGGATCCCTTGGCATAGCCCGTCACCGTGGCGGTGTAGGTGTACTTCACCTTCCCGGCGGTATTTTTATCGGTAATTCTGAGCGTCTTGGTTTTGATCTGGAGGAGGAGGTCCATCTTTCCGGATGTCTGTGACGCATTGGCGCATTTACTTTGGACCTTCTCAATAGTGTCTTCATCGATGCCATCGTCAATAGGATGGGGTGGAATCCAGTCGGGGAGAGACGCTGACGGTAATGGAACCGATGATGACGTGCTTGGAGTCGGTGCTGGTTGAACCTTCTGAGTGGAACTATTGCGCCACATGAAGAAGACAACAATCAACGCCAAAATGGTGAGAGCTGCGATCCACGTAACGATTGGTCCCTTAGCGATGTTTTCTCTTGGAAGCTCATCGTGAGGAGGCATTGGCAGCTGCTGCTCGTCCTCGGATGTCCGATATTCTCCATCCTGAGGAACAAATGGAGTTCCTTGGGGAGCGGAATCTCCCGAATTTGGGGTGAAATCAGACATGCGCTCTCCTTTCTGTGAGTAGGATGCAAATTGACAGCGCCGATGTCCTTCCTAGCAAGATCACTTCTCGCCGTGGAACGAAAAATGCCCCTCACTCAATCGGATCTGTCCCAATCGATGAATCCTCTGTCTTCCACAGGTCATCATCTTTTACATGGACGACCGTGCAGCGAGCCTCATACTTAGTTTGTCCTTCGAAGGCATGGCCCTTGACGTTATATTGCTGGTCACCATTCGAACGCGTTTCGCCGATCTGAATTTCGTCGACAAAGACGACGTTAATGGGGCGACTGCTGTTCAGTTTGGCAGTGATCGAACAAGATTTTTCAATGAGCATCGCAGTTTTGTCATCGATTCCCTCGTGGCCAGTTTTAGAAGGGCTAGGCGAAGAGGATTTAGCTGTGGAAGATTTTACAGGATTTTCGTGAACAGTGATCTCTTCCGTCGCCCAGATTTCACTCCACCTGGGGTGAGCGACCTTGCACTCAAGAAGGTACTGAGTATCGCCTTTATATCCGAAGACCGAAACATCGAAACTCATGTCTCCATTTGGAGTCTCAGACCGATACATGTCATCGACTTCGGTTCGGTCGTACTTCTGGTCAACATTCTGTTTAATGGCATCGGTGCAGCTCTTCTCAACGAGAATTGCCGTGTTGTAGTCGATGTCGGGGAAACGGGTAGGTGTCGGCTTAGCAGAAGTCTTTTTCTTCGTTGGAGAAGCTGAGTGCGACGCGCTTGTCGTTGATTCGCTTGGAACGGGTGCCGCGGACGTCGGCGTAGGAGTCGGCGGTACCTGAGGCGTGAAACTGCGCCACAAGAAAAAGACAGCGACCAACGCCAGGACCGCAACAATCGCAACCCAGATCATGACCGGACCTTTATTAACTGGCGGCTTTGGAGGAGCAGGATACGGGGATTGCTGGGGCTGGTATTGTCCCTGGAACGGCGGGTAAGCGCCGTCTTGTGGAAACTGTGGTGCTCCCTGGGGTTGAGGGTATTCGGGGTAAGGCGTGAAATCACTCATGGGGTCTTCTTAACAACAGGCGTCGGAGTTGAACTATCTGAGACAGCGGGGGTTGACACAGGCGTGGGCTCAATCTCGACGCTGGTGGTATCGAAGACAAAGCCAACCCCGGCCGCTGCTGGATCGTCTGCCACAACGGCGGTACACGTCATTCGATAGGTTTCTATGGCATCGGATCCGTTTGATCCCGAAACTAGGCCGGTCATCATGTATTGAGTGCCGACATCACCGTAGCGTCCGATTTCTTTGATCGTCAGCGCCCTAATTCCCTCAAACTTGGGGAAGCGAGGGGTGTTTAACACGCCGATCCTACAGTTAGCAACCACATCATGTCCGATGAAGTCATCAACTTTTTCTCCGGTGTCAGAAGAAGCAGTGGCGTTCGATGATGGTGATACCGGGGTCGGAGTCGGAGATGCTCCCGGAGTTAAAGCTCGCCAGGCGAAGAAAGCTGCGACCGCAAGAAGAGCGATGACAACTGAAATCCAGACAATGAGCTTGATGCTGCGCTTTGGAGTTGCCGGCAGTGGGTTCGGCGTTTGCGGAGAGGGATATTGTCCCTGAGGCGGTGGATACACGCTTCCTTGGGGGAACTGCGGGCTACCTTGGGGAGCCGGGTAGCCCGGGGTGGGGGAGAAATCAGACATGAGTTCCTCGTTCATTGGATCGGATTCGGGTCAATCTCTGCCTTCACGTCATATGAATCATCTGCCTTCATATGAGTAGCGGTGCACTTCATTTGGAAGAGGCTTGAAGAGAAATCGGTAGATTCCTTGTACTTACGTTCTGCATGAACTTTTCCAGTCAGCTCGTACTCCTCGTTGCCATTACTCAACGTCGCGGTTTTCTTGAGGTAATCGATTGACACTGCCATGACTTTGTAATCGTCACGAATAGATTGCGTGGAAGCGTTTGAGCACTTTTCAAAGATGATCATCCATGTTTTCTCATCGATGTCATCATCGTGGAACTTCCTAGTCGGTGTCGGAGCCGGCGAAGAAGATTGTGAAGGATCGGCAAGCGGCGTAAGACCCACATCTCCTACAACATTGAACGTGTTACTTGATTGAGTGTGAACAACGCTGCAGACGATCTCGAAGCTGCTCGTTGAAGATGAACCCTTTGCGTAGCCGGTCAAGGTGCCCGTGTACGTGTACTTCATGTCGCCGTTGCCGAACTTTCCTTCAAAGTGCACTGACTTTGTTTTAATCTCCTTGACGGCGTCCACCTTCCCAGACTTGGTAGCCTCGCTCCAGCACGCACCGCGGCTCCCCGAAATGGTTTCTTCATCGATCCCATCATCGACGGACTGTGAAGGGTTCGGATTGGGGGTGGCAGATGAGAAAGACGAGGGATCAGGGGCACTTGGACTTGGCGACGGTGAGGTACCGCGGCCGGACGTGTGCCACAAGAAAAAGACAACAACCAATGCAAGAACGGTCAGTACCGCAATCCATGCGATGATCGGCCCCTTTGAACTGGGGTTCTTCTCAGGTTCGACATACGGAGCTTGAGGAGCCTGATAAGGAGCTTGTGGCTGCGGGTAGGCTCCGCCTTGAGGGATCACAGGAGGGCCCTGGGGAGCTGGGTATCCGGAATTTGGTGGAAAATCAGACATAAGCTCCTCGCACATCTCCCTCGTTTAACGATTAAGTGGTCTCAGTCTACGTTCCAGCACGCATCTGGGTGAAATCTCTTCCTTCCCATCCACGCAACGATACCCACAAACGCGGCGCCCCCATGGCCTCGTCGATAGAATAGGCCCAGCTCAACTTAGGGAGGACTCATGACCGGGGAATCATTCTTCGCGCATCATTCGCATGACGAGGCAGAGCAAGCCGCTCCCGCTTCGCAAGAAGAGCAGCGTCCGGGGACAATTCCAGCTGACCTCATTCCCTACCTCGAAGAAGCTGACCGCGTCGACGAAGAGGACTTCGATAATGAGTCAGCAGATAGTGAGCCCGACGAACGCGATCTTGCCCTCGAGGCGCTGGCGCTGAACTCGATGCTCCTAGGCCCAGACCCGTCAATCCTCGCTGAGCTTGAAGGCGACTACTCCCAGTGGGGAGAAGATTGGGAAGAAGAACTTGCTGAGCGGCGCGCAGAAGACGCACACCGCGAAGCTTTGACGGATGCTGCCCATAGTGCTCGGATGGAAGCGCGCGTTGAGGAAATCTACCAAGAAATCATCGCGAGGGTCCCCGAACATCAGGTTCAACCGACCTTGGATCGTGTGAAAGAAACGCTCGATATCTTGGGTGATCCCCAAAATAGCTATCCCAGCGTGCACATCACCGGCACCAATGGAAAGACCTCAACAACGCGCATGATCGATGCGCTTTTGGCGGCAAGCGGCGTGCGAACCGGACGATTCACCTCTCCGCACCTCGTTGATGTCCGCGAGAGAATCACCATCGAACAAGAATCGATCTCTGCAGAAGAATTCGTGCGCACGTGGGACGATATTGCTCCCTATGTCGAAATGGTCGACCGTGCCCACGCCGAAATAGATGGAACCCGACTGTCATTTTTTGAAGTCTTCACGGTTATGGCTTTTGCAGCCTTTGCTGACCACCCCGTTGACGCTGCCGTCGTCGAAGTTGGAATGGGAGGCAGATGGGACGCGACGAACGTTATCGATGCTGGAGTCAGCGTCATCATGCCCATCGCGATCGACCATGAAAAGTGGCTTGGATCGACCATCCGCGAGATCGCAGAAGAAAAGGCAGGAATCATCAAGCCCGGTCAGATCGTGATCGTTGCCCGCCAAGAGGAAGAAGCCCTGCGGGTGATCGAAGAGCGTGCGGCCAGCGTCGATGCAATTGTTCGCCTCGAAGGTCGAGACTTTGAAGTCCTTGATCGTCAGCTTGGGGTCGGCGGGCAGATGATTACCGTCCGCACGCCAGCAGCAGTCTATGAGGATGTTTTTGTTCCTCTCTTTGGTAGCTACCAGGCAAACAATGCTGCAGCTGCGATCGCAGCCGTCGAGGCCTTTATGGGTGGGCGTGCGCTGGATGCCCGCCTTGTCGAGGCCGGAATGCTTGCCGCTACTTCACCGGGGCGCCTTCAAGTTGTGCGCCACTCGCCGACGATTATTGTTGATGCTGCGCACAATCCTGCCGGTGCACACACCCTGGGTGAATCCATTTCCGAGGCCTTCGACTTTGAGCGCATCGTCGGTGTCTATTCGGGGATGGGGGATAAGGATATCGAAGGAGTACTCGGCGAGGTTGAGCCCTATCTTGATTCCCTCGTGGTCACACAGATGCCCGGAGTGCGCGCAAAACCCGCCGAAGAGATCGCCGAAATCGCGCGCGATGTTTTCGGGGAAGACCGCGTGGAAGTCCACGAGGATATCCTCGAAGCAATTGCCGCTGCCGTTAACCTTGGCGAGGCCGGGGATGAGAGTGCCCCCGCAACCGGCGTTGTCGTTTTTGGCTCAGTCCTCTTAGCTGGGGAAGTCCTGCGTCTCATGGGAATTCGCCCCTAGTAATTTCACTGCGAGCATGGCATGATTTTGAGTAAATCCAGCTCAGGGGGTAGATAGGGTTGACTCACTCGCGCACAGAGCTTGCCGTGAGCTCATCACCCTCTGTTCCTGTCGCCGTGATATCTGGTGGTGGCGGGGGACATGAACCCATGGATTCGGGCTTCCTTGGCCAAGGGATGCTCAGTGGCTGCGCGACCGGAGAACACTTTACTGCGCCTTCTGCCACGGATATTGCTCAGCTCCTCACTCGAATGATCGAAGAGACCCCTGCGGAAGAAGTCCTTGCTATCGTCAAGAACTACACCGGGGATGTGCTCAATTTTCAACTGGCAGTGGAGCTTCTTGAAGACACGGGCGTTGCCTGTACGTTGGTATACGTTCATGACGATCTAGCAACTCGCGGGGTTTCGCAAGGAGCGCGCGGGATTGCAGGCACACTCCTTTACGAGAAGATTCTTGGTGCCGGTGCATCGCTTGCAATGACAAGCGAGGAGCTCGGCCAGGTTGCGGCCGAAATTGAACAGACGATCGTCAGCTATGGGATTTGTTTCCGTGCCCCTACAACGCCCGACGGAAAGCTCTCCTTCGATCTTGCCAATGGGCATGCCGAAATGGGAGTTGGAATCCACGGAGAAAAGGGGATTTCAACGCTTTCGTATTCGGCGCGCTCCGAGGTCATTTTTCTAGCTGTTCAGGAAGTTTTTAGCCAACTTCCTCCAGGCCGCGAAGAAGTGATCGTTCTGGTAAATAACTTGGGAACTGCCCCTGAGGAAGACCTGAAATTTGCGTGCTCCGCAATAGAAGAATATGCACGTTGCACTGGCGAAACTATCGCTCGTATGAAGAGTGGGCGTTTTGTCACCAGTGACGATATGGACGGTCTGTCGCTGACCTTAATGCGCGCGCGTCCGGATATCCTTACCCTTTATGATGCTCCGACCCTTGCCCCCGCATGGAGTGAATGAAATGAACACCATCAACACACAGTGGTTTACCCAGTGGATGCGTCTGTGCGCAGCCTCCTTGCTTCGCGAAGAAGAACGCCTGACCGAACTTGACCGTCAAATCGGTGACGGTGACCACGGTACGAACATCACACGTGGTTTTACCCAGGTTGAGAACGCCCTCGCAGATTCCGAGTGGAATTCACTGTGCGAAGGACTCACCTTGGTTGCGAAGACTCTGATGACTCATGTTGGGGGTGCCTCCGGGCCCCTATACGGCACTGGTTTTCTCAGAGGTGGCCGTGCCCTTGCGCAGAATTCAGATTGTCCGGACAGTGAGGCGATCGCAGTCTTGTATGAGGCTATTGCCGAAGGAATTTCACAGCGCGGTAATGCAAGTGCTGGCGATAAAACCATGCTCGACGCATGGCTTCCCGCGGCCCAAATCGCACGAGAATTGGCCTCGCAAGGAAAAAACGTTAACGAGGTACTGCAAGCCGCTGCGCATGCCGCACAGCGTGGAGCTGCACTGACCGAGGGGATGAAGGCGCTCAAAGGACGTGCGTCTTATCTTGGAGAACGCTCGATCGGACACGTGGATCCGGGGGCTGTTTCTTCAGCAATCATCATCATGCAGGCAGCCCGCGCTGCCGCCGACGATTAGGACATAACAATGGCGTGTGTTGCATTCGTGATCATCTCGCACAGTCAGGAACTTGCTGAAGGCGTTGTTGAACTTGCCTCTCAAATGGCTCCCGACATCCATTTCGAGATTGCTGCGGGGGAGGATACTGGCGGTTTAGGCACGTCTATGAACAAGGTCGAAGATGCCCTTGATCGAGCGCTCGCACGCGTTCATAAACCCGGTGGCGACTCGTGTCGGCGCGGTGTGCTTCTTCTGACAGACTTGGGTTCTTCGACCATGGTCGCCCAGACCGTCCTTGAGCTACGCGGTAACCCGAAAGATTGCATGTGCGTGACTGCCCCCTTGGTTGAAGGGACGGTTGCTGCTGCGGTCGCAGCCCACGGTGGTAGCGGGCTTGCCCAAGTTGCGGTTGCTGCCTGTCAAAGCGCCATTGACTTGGCGGAGCGCGCCCGCACTGAAATTGCGCAAATCACGAGTGTCGTTCTGGAGCCATCTTCTTCCCGAATTTTTGAAATTACCTCGCAGCAGATTCTTGAAGAAGAAATGACAGTCAGTGACCCTGCTGGCCTGCATGCCCGTCCTGCCGCACTTCTTGTCCGAGCTCTTGCTCCAATGGATGCGCAGGTCTGGATCAATGATGTTGATGCCTCCTCTGTTTTGGAGCTCATGTCCTTGGGGGTTCGCCAGGGCCAGCACATCCATGTCCGCGCGCAGGGCCTCGAGCGCGAAGAAGCAATGCGATGCGTCCGGGAAATGCTCCAAGGACACGGAAGTTGATCGAAATTCTGCTGAATATCTTCAGGAAGCTTTAGGCTTAGATTCGTGCACCTTAAAACACTTTCACTGAGAGGATTTAAATCCTTCGCAAGTGCAACGACTCTACGCCTGGAACCCGGGATCACCTGTGTGGTTGGTCCGAATGGTTCTGGAAAGTCCAATGTCGTCGACGCTTTAGCGTGGGTGATGGGTGAGCAAGGTGCCAAAACGCTTCGCGGCGCGAATATGGCCGACGTCATTTTTGCCGGAACCTCGGGCCGCGCACCTTTGGGACGAGCACAGGTCGACTTAACCATCGACAACAGTGACGGCCTCCTTCCCATCGACTACTCCGAAGTCACCATCAGTCGCACTCTTTTCCGAGGCGGTGGCAGCGAATACGCAATTAATGGAACTCCGGCCAGGCTCCTGGATATCCAAGAATTGCTTTCTGATACCGGTATGGGCCGTCAAATGCACGTCATTGTCGGGCAAGGGCAGCTCGACACGATCTTGTCGTCAACGCCGGAAGAACGCCGCGGTTTCATTGAAGAGGCTGCGGGGGTTCTCAAACACCGCAGGCGAAAAGAACGCGCATTGAAAAAACTTGGGGATATGGATCAAAACTTGGTCCGGATCCTCGACCTCACCTCAGAAATCGAGCGTCAGCTGCGTCCTCTTGCGCGCCAAGCGAAGATTGCACGCCGAGCCTCGCTCATTCAAGCGCGTGTACGCGACGCAAAAGCGCGTCTTCTTGCCGATGATCTGGTGATTGCTCGAGATCGGCTTCAGCGCGGATCTGATGATGCTGACGTCCAGCATGAGCGCCTAGCACACCTGCAAGAAGAAGAAACACTCAGGAGCGCCGATATTCGACGCCTGGAAGAAGAGGAGCGCCTCCGGCACCCGCAGGTCGCACAGGCAATGGAAGAATGGCAATCGCTCACTGCAATTGCCCAGCGTCTCGATGCCACCATGACGATCGCTCGTGAGCGTGTGTTGACTCATTCCCAACCGGAATTGGCCCCTCAAACCGAAGACCCCGCATCCTTGGATGAACGCGCGCAAGCCGCCAGCCACGAGGATGCACAGATTCTTCAACGAGTTCAAAGCGCCCAGAGTCGAGTCGACGAGGCTCTTCGTCTTCGCGGCGAAGCCGAACGCCTCGATGACGAGGCCCAGCGTGCCTTGGCACAAGCAAACCGACTTCTTGCCGACTATCGCGAGGTCAGTGCGCGCCTCAGTGCGGGGCTTGCCTCGGCATCGTCACGCTTTGATGCCGCCCAGGCGGAAGCAAAGCGCGCAAAGACCCAGGTAGACGCGGCCCGAGAGCGTGAGGCGAAGGCCGCTCAGGAGGCGCAAGCCTATTCGGAAGATCATCCCAGCAACGATTCACTCGCCTCGAAAGCACTCAACGCTGCACAAAAAACTCGAGAAGAAGCACGCGAGAAGGTCGATGCGCTGCTTGCACTTGAACGCGACGCTCGAGCTGAACGCGCACGTTGGGAAGCGCGCCGCGATGCACTCGCTCAAACTCTCACTCCCAGCGACGGTACCGCCTCGTTTATGGAAGCCAAGGGATCGATGGGTGATCTGCCCAGTGGCGTCCATGTCGATGCCGGATATGAGAATGCAATTGCTCAGCTGCTTTTCCCCTTCTCGGACGCGCTGGTGATGGATACACACGAGCACGCGTGGGAGAACGTTCGCGATGCCGACGAGCGTGGCCAGGGACAGGTCCGTTTCCTCATCGCAGATTGCACGGCGACTAACCGCAAGCCGGCCCCACTTGAGGGAATTCCGGGCAAATGGGCCAGAGACGCCGTCACCTCGGAGCGTTTTTCTGCTCTTCTTGATGTACTCCTTGACGGCGCGTGGGTGTCGCAGACCATTGAAGAAGCGCGAATTGCTATTGCCCGCCCAGAAATTGAGTGCGTGTCAACCGCGCGCGGGGACCTCGTGACGAATTCATCCGTGCTGGTAGCGGGGGAAGAGAGCGCTTCGCCCCTTGCCTTGCGGGCACAGTACGAGGAAGCAGCGGCGGCTGCCGCGGAAGCATTAAAGCGGGAAAGTGATGCCCAAGAGCAACTGAGTGAAGCCAACGCTGCTCTGGACCAAGCTGTGCGTGGAGCAAATGACGCACTCAAGGCGCTTCGTGAAGAGGACGCGCGTCAAGCGAAGATTGCACAGGAGGCGGCTCGCGTTCACAGCGGCGCTCGGGCCGCTCACGCGGAAACAACGCGTGCCGAAGAGACCCTGAAACGCGCCGAAGAACAACTTGAGCACGCGCGCATTGCCCACGAAAATGCGCAGGAACGTGCGCGAACCGGCGCACTTGAAGCTCCCGATGTTGATCTCGAGGCCGCGACTCGCCTCGCCGAAGAACGCGCAGCTGCAGCGCGCGCGGCGCGGGAAGAAGAGACGCAGGCGCGCCTTGCTTTGCGTGCAGCAGAAGAAGAATCACGAGGCGCAGCCTCGCGCGCCCGTAATCTTCGACAGGCCGCTGCCCGTAGTCGCGAGGAAAGAATTGCCTACCAGCGCAGGGAAGAACGCCGCAAGCGTGAACTCGCACGTGCTCAAAGCGTTCTAGAAGAGGCACAGCGGGGCTTCGAATATGCGCAAAGGGCAGTTGCCGCAGCAAAGGGACGCCGCGACGCCATCGAAGTGGCGCGGCGTGAAGATTCGGAGAAACTCGCGGGAGTTCGCGCCCAACTCGATGCCGTTCGCGCTCAAATTTCTGAGCTCACTCTTGCCTCCCAACAGGCTCAGATTCTGCGCGCGGAATTACGGATGCGTGTCGAGCAACTTGAGGCGCGTTCTTTGGAGGAAATCTCCATGGAAGCAGATGACCTCATCGAACACTATGGCCCGCATAACCTAGTCCCCATCCTCACCGAGGACGCACTCAACCAGGTCAGCCCAGAGGACGTTGATTCGAATGAGGAAGGACAGCCTGCCCAAGAAACAGCAGATTCTGTGCCTTCACGGCCCTATGTACGCGAAGAACAGGTCAAGGTCCTTGACCAAGCCCTCAAAGAACTCGAGAAACTGGGGCGCGTCAATCCTCTTGCTTTGGAAGAACATGCAGCTTTGGCTAAGCGGCACGAATTCCTCGTCGCCCAAGTACACGACCTCAAAAAATCTAAGGCAGATCTTCTCCATATCGTCGAAGATGTCGATCGCCTGGTTCAAGAAGCCTTCGAAGAAGCATGGAAGGACACAGCGAAGCACTTTGAACACACTTTCAATGTTCTCTTCCCAGGTGGAGAGGGCCATCTTGTCTTGACTGATCCCGATTCGATGCTCGATACGGGGATCGAAATTGAGGCCCGACCTGCCGGCAAGAAAGTCAAACGCCTCTCGCTCCTCTCTGGCGGCGAGCGTTCTCTTGCTGCCTTAGCTTTCCTTGTTGCGATCTTTAAGGCTCGGCCCTCTCCCTTTTATGTGATGGACGAGGTTGAGGCAGCCCTGGATGACATTAATCTCTCGCGCTTGCTGGAGATCTTCAAAGAATTGCGCGCGACCTCGCAGCTGATTGTGATTACGCACCAGAAGCGAACAATGGAAATCGCTGACGCTCTGTACGGCGTCACCATGAGGGACGGTGTGACTCGCGTGGTCTCTCAACGCCTGAATGAATAGGGCGTGCACTTGGCATAGCCGCGTCACTGATGGGAAAGTTAAGACATGATTGAAGGAATTGCGGTCTACATCGTCACCATGATCGTTATGCTTGCTATTGTCGCAGCGGTCATCTTGGGCTTCGCCCTGCACAGGCGTAGTGCTGATCAATGGAAAGACCATTTGAAGAGTCAATCCAACCAAGAGATTCCGACCCAGATTCCCGAGATCAGCGTCCGTGAAGAGAATATGAGAAACGTGCTTGATAGCTCTCGTAGTTCTCGCGGTTACATGGTTGCCGATGGCCTCCCTGGTTTTGAGGCTGTTGAAGCAATGACCGAACGTATTGAAGACATTGCAAGCCGTCGAGGCTCTCACGCGAAGTCTCGCCCTCGCCAGCAAGGAGAATCGCAAAGCGGTGCCTCCAGCGACGTTGCGCCGACAGAAAAAGCCTAAAAAGGAAGACCTGAGGAAAGATTGACCCATGCAGGCTCTCATGGATTTTGTTCATAACCCGGTGGCACCCATCATTTTGGTGGGAGTCATTGTTGTGCTCGTTGGTGCGATTCTTGCCTTCGCGCGCTCGCGTAAGCCGAAGGATGCCCAGCTTCCTCCCGCTACGCCTACACAGGTGCCTGCCGAGGCCGCGCCTGAAGAACCCCGTGAAAGCGAGGCGGG
>ERZ773013.1599-NODE-1599-length-13226-cov-5.403766_pt1 | contig 13226 bp, 10 predicted proteins | sample MGYA00511670_ERZ773013 | MGnify/ENA primary metagenome ERZ773013 (study PRJEB29015, sample SAMEA2738120) | human oral metagenome | biome: human oral; feature: human-associated habitat; material: saliva | place: China | collected 2257 ...
TTAACTATTGTACTCAGGTGACTTTAAACTAAGTTTATATTATTAAGAAAATATCTCAAAAGTCACAATAACAGCGCAATATTTATCTAATTATTTTTCATCCTCTTTTTAAAGTTTTTAAAATTTTCTTCTTGACAAGTGAGTGTTTACTCACTATAATATTAAACATAAGGTGAGCAACTACTCACTAGAGGTTTAAAATTTAATTTCCCATGGGATATTTCTTAACCCTATCGTGAACTATGCTTTAATAATCACAGTTCTAAAATAGTTAAGCGCACTAATACCCCTCAAATAATCTCAGCTATATTTTTTTATTTATGAAGTGAGTGTTTGCTCACTTTAAGAAAGAAAGGTGACTCTTATGAAAAAATTAATACAAATTACTTCATTATCAAAAAGCTTCGGAGATCAAACAGTCCTTGACAATATTGATTTCAACCTAGAAAAAGGTGAGATTGTCGGTCTTATTGGCCCTTCTGGAGCTGGAAAATCAACATTAATAAAAACAATGCTCGGTATGGAAAAAGCGGATAAAGGTGAAGCACTTGTTCTAGATAACAAAATGCCAAAAAGAGAGATTCTTTCTAATATTGGATATATGGCACAAAGCGATGCCCTTTATGAAATGCTTACCGGCTATGAAAACTTAGAATTTTTCGGGAAAATGAAAGGTATTCCTTCAAAACAACTAAAAGAAGAGATAGCTTATGTGGCAAAAATAGTCGACCTAACCGATCACTTAAAAAAATTAGTATCGAATTATTCAGGTGGGATGAAACGCAGACTTTCACTCGCTATTGCGCTAATCGGTAGCCCTGAGTTACTTATACTCGATGAACCTACTGTCGGCATAGACCCTAGCCTTCGTCGTAACATTTGGAAGGAATTGTTTAAACAAAGGGATAACGGTGTTGGCATACTAGTAACAACTCACGTAATGGACGAAGCAGAACTTACAGACAAAGTTGGACTTCTTCTTCGTGGTGATATTATAGATTTTGACACACCAAAAAATCTAAAAGAAAAAAATAATGTTGTTACTATCGAAGAAGTATTCTTAAAAGTGGAGGAAAAATAAAATGAGAATTTTAACTATTTCAAAAAGAGTATTTAAAGAATTTTTTAGAGATAAAAGAACTTTAGCAATGATGTTCGTTGCTCCAATTTTTATAATGTGGTTGATAAGCATAGTCTTTTCAGCAAATACAAATTCTGAAATTACTGTCGCTTCTGTAAACACTCCTCAAAGTGTCGTATCTGTAATGAAAGATATCGATAGCGTTCATCTAGAAGAATATCAATCAAAAGAAGCTGCTGAAGAAAAATTAAAAAATAATGAGATTGACACTGTAATTTCTTACGATAACAATACTTATACGGTAACTCACGCTAACATAGATTCTACTAAAACTATGCAAGCTCAACAAGTTTTAAAAAGCTCTATAAAAGCATCAGAAGCAAAAAACTTGGTAGAAATTGTTAAAAAAGTAAATCCTAAATTAGGTGAAAACAAACAAGAGCCTGAAGTTAAAGAATATTATAACTACGGTAATGCAGATTCAACATTTTTCAATAAAGTTGCACCTACTTTAATCGGCTATATCCTATTCTTCTTCGTGTTTCTAATCTCTGGTATGGCTCTACTAAAAGAACGCACTAGCGGAACTCTAGATAGACTCTTAGCAACTCCGGTAAAACGAAGCGAAGTCGTCCTAGGATATGTACTATCTTATAGCTCATTAGCTGTAATTCAAACTATTATCGTCACTCTATCATCTATATATTTATTAAATATTGAAGTTGCTGGAAATCCGTTTTATGTTATAATAGTTAATGTATTACTAGCAATGGTTGCCTTAACATTAGGTTTACTAATCTCTACAATCGCAAAATCAGAATTTCAAATTATGCAGTTCGTTCCAGTAATAGTTATTCCACAAATGTTCTTTTCAGGAATAGTATCTGTTGAGAGTATGGGGAAAATCGCCGTCTATATTAGCAAAATCCTACCTGTTACATATGCTAGTGACGGTTTAAGCAAAATAATTTTAGAAGGGAAGAATCTTCTTGCGATAAAAACTGATATTATTGTTCTACTTGCACTTTGCATCCTTCTAATAATACTTAATATTCTAAGCTTAAAACAATATAGAAAAGTTTAAAAAACAATAGGAGACCCTTATGACTGAAAATATCTTACAATCTTACTTTAGCATATCTCATGACGAAACCTTTCCACCTGGTAAGAAAAAAACAATAGAAGCTGCGATTAAATTATTCGCAAAACAAGGATACCATGGGACATCTACGCTTCAAATCGCTAAAGAAGCAGGCGTTAGTCAAGCAACTGTATTCAAATACTTTAAGACTAAAGAAGATTTATTATATTCAATAATAGTCCCTGTTATTCCTAAATTATTTTTAAATTTTCTAAAAAGAATTCAAAATACTAATTCACTTAAAGAATTAATCAGTTATGTTGTCGAAGATCGTATGGTTTTCCTAAAAGAGAATAAAGCTACTGTAAAAATAGTATTTTCAGAAATCTTGACAAATGAGAATTTAAAAGCGCAACTTATCGATTCGTTAAAAGTGGTCTTTGCAGAAATAAACTTTGAAGATATATTACAAAAACACAAAGAAACTAATCCTGAAATTAACGAGAACTTATCTCCAGCCGAAGTCATCCGTTCATTCGCAGGGCCTATCATGACCTACTCAGCTCAAAGATTTATTCTTTTTGAGGACGCTCCTTGTCCTACTGAGGAGCATGATTTACAATTTATTAAACAACAAATTTATAAAAACTTAACACGATAATAAAAAAAGAGGAGCTTGGTATTTTCCAAGTTCCTCTCACTTTTTATTCACCTAATCTAATCACCTTATCACAGATTGATAATGTTGATTTATTGTGTGAAATTATTATTGTTATCTTGTCTTTTTTACTTTCTTCTAAAGCTTTTAGTACTTCGATTTCACTGAAGATATCGATGTTTGCTGTTGCTTCATCTAAAATCAGAAGTTTACTATCATTGTAGAATGAACGAGCTACTGATAAACGTTGTTTTTGCCCTGAACTTATGTTCGAACTTCTCTCACCAACGATTTCATTTTCACGACGTTTCAAATTATCCACAAAACCTCTTAAGTTAGTTTTTCTTAAAGATGCATCCAATTCTTCTTTATCTAAATCTTTTTCGAAGAATGTGATATTATCTTTAATTTTTGCATTGAATAAGTAACTATCTTGTAAAATTATCGAGCTATTTTCTCTAAAGTAACGGTTATCTATGTCTCTTAGATCAATACCATCGATAGTGATATTACCTTCCATGTTTTTATCTGAGATGAATTTCATAATAAGTTTCGCTATTGTAGATTTACCACATCCACTAGGTCCACTTAATCCGATAATCTCACCTTTTTTCACGTCGAAGCTTAGATTATCCACTACAGTATTATCAGCATATCGATATGTTAAATTATCAACTTTAAGTTCGTTAAAATCAACAACTACACCACTATTTTCCGCTTCTTCCGGCGTATTCATAAGCTCTAAAAATCTCTTTCCACTAGCCATCGTCTGACTTAATGTTGAAGCAAGGTTCCCCATGTATAAAATAGGAATAAACGATACGATAAACATTGCAACTAATGAAACCGTTACGAACTGACTATCAAGCGAAGATGCCACATAGATAAATGCCAACACCCCGATATTATAAGTTACAACATTTAGCACATTCAAATCCACTAAAAATTTGTTTTTTAGATATGAACTTCTTGTCAGTTCTTCTGTTTCGATATCAATATTACGTTTTGCTTCATCGATTTTTCCATATTGTAATGTTTCAAAAATTCCGTAAGCTTCTTCTGATGAATTGTTGTTTACTTGAGTCAGTTTACGACGATAATTTTCACCAACATCTTGCCCAACATTTCTAAAACTTAACGGATACACAAGTCCGATTACGATATAAATTATTAATGCTACTAATGCTAATTTCACACTAAAGAATAATAGGAAGAAACTAACTACTAAACTTTGCACGATATAAATCATAAATGGTGTTATCGTATGCGCGTAGAAAACTTCTAATAATTCAATATCAGTCGTAATCATCGTCATATAATCACCTGAAGTATTTTTCGTAAAATTATCGACAGAGATACGTTTAAATTTTTCTAAAACTTTAACACGTAAAGCATGTAATACTTTGAATGCTACGTAGTGATTTAAAAGTTGCTCAGTATAGCTGAATAACCCTTTTAACACGGCTAAAGCAAAGATTACTACGAATAAAATTACAGCTATTGTCGTTATTTTTGTTAAAAAGAATAACGAGATGAAGTAGGTAAATACAACAAGTGTCAAGTGTCCTAAGCTTCCGAATAAAGTCGCTCTAAGCAATGGACGTTTAAAATCCTGAGCAATAGCTAACAGTTGTTTTAATTCTCTTAATGATGTCATTACTCTACCTCCTTAGCTAAAAATTTTGATTTCAGTTGTTGTTGATCTGTGAATAATTTTCTATACAGAGAATTTTCTTCAATCAGCTTATCATGTGTTCCTTCTTCGATAATTTTCTTATCTTTTAGAACATAGATATTATCTGAATTTGTCACAGTCTCTAAATCGTGAGAAATAACGATGATAATTTTTCCTTCTTTTATTGAATCGAAGGCATTAAGTACGATTTCCTTACTGTAATCATCAATATTCGATACAGCTTCATCAAGTATATATAAGTAAGAATCTTTCAAAATTGCTTTTGCTGCAAGTAATCTTTGTTTTTGACCACCAGAAAGATTCGCTGCTCCTATCGCAAGCTCATAATCTAGACCTCCGTGTTCTTCTACGAAATCTCTAAGATTAACTTTTTCTAATGCATTGTACATTTCTTCTTCAGTTATATTTTTACGAACACTTAAATGCTCTCTTACAGTACCTTTAACTAAGTAACTATCATTAGTAATAAGTGTCGTAATTTTAGCCATCTCTCTAGTAGGAATACTATCGATATTGAAGTTGTCGTATTTTATACTTCCGCTATAGTTAGAATTTAAACCTAAGATTAGTTTGATAGTAGTAGACTTACCACTTCCACTTTCCCCTACTAATGCTGTTTTCGTACCAGGTTTAAATATCATATTGATATTTTCTAAAGTCGTCTCCTCACCATAAGAGAAACTTACATTGTTAAGAACAATATTTTTCCCGGCTTCTACCTCGATAGTTTCATCTTTTTCTTGCTCCGGATGATCAAGAAGTTTATAGATATTATCTAACTCAACATTCCCTTTCATCGAAATATGGAACAAGCCACCTAAAGCACGTAGCGGTTTGAAACATTCTAGAGAAGCTACAATCACGAAAACAATAAGTTTCTGATCTTTCACCGCAAAGATAGCGATAATTGATAAGACAAAAATAGAAACATAAGTAATAGCATCCATTACATTAATAGAATTAAGTTGGTGACGAAGTAATGCCATCGTCGATTTTCTATATTTTGCACTACGAGTATCAACATCACTCGCTACATTATCTTCTTTACCGTAAATTTTTGCCGTTGTGAAACCTGATAATCTATCGTAGAATACTTCAGATAAACTTAAGAAATCGCTGAAGTTCTTTTTATTAGCCTTTTTCGACTTCTTAATAATAATCATAATAGACACAGGAATAAGCGGATATAATAACAACATCGCTATAAATAGTAAGATATGAATCTTCCCATAAATCACAAACGAGCTAAGTACGATAAACAATGTCGCGAACATCTGTGGTACAAACTTATTAAAATAAAACTCGATATTCACAATCGATGAAGAATTCATCACAAGAAGACTACCAGTATTTACTGCTTCTGTGTAATTTAGTGAAAGTTTTTCTACTTTGTTGTATATCTCTTTCCTTAATGTATTTCTAACCTGTTTAGAAATTTTGTGACTGAAGTAATTATCCCCTGTTGTAGCTCCGTAATACACTACTAAACCTATCACCGTCTTCAGGATAAATCCAAATAAAGCACCGCTTCTACTCTCTTCACCTAGTGAATAAAATAGAAAATCTACAAAGTTGTAGATGAAAAATAGCGAGCACCAAAAGGCAACAAGTTTAAGAATCGCTACGAGATATACTTCTTTTTTGATATTGAAGAGAGCCATCGCTCTACCATCTATCTTCATAATATCTCCTTATTTAATTTCAAATTTAGATTTATTTACACAAAAAGAGTAAAGATAGTGACGAAGAAGTTTTGTTGTTTTCTATAGAAATCTAACATTCACTCTTTTTATGAAAAAGGTTCTAGTTACCTATGTTGATATTAATTATCAATTGCACTTTTTTTATTATACTATATAGATAAATTAAAAGATAGCTTTAAAGTTTATTGTTACGAAAATGTTCAAATTTGTTGAAAATGTTCGGGGAATAGAGTTTTAGATTCATTCCTAGCTACTTATAATTTTCTCCTTGTTGTTCTCTGCAAGAGGACAAGTGCTGCAGAATCTTTTCTCTAGTTGTGTTTTCTAAGCGAACACCTCCTAGCCCTTCTTTTGTTGTTTGTCTTCTCAAGATGGACATTTCATTCTCGCTTTTATCGTTGTCTGTCCATTAGAAAAAGACAACAACTCAGTTTTATTATTTTTCTGAATTGCTATCTTTATATTTACATACTAAATTCTTCCTTTAATACTTCTTGCAATAATTTTCTCACATTTATTTCTTTCTTTTTCTATAAACGATATAATATCTTCAAAGGAAGGGCGAACGGTTGGGACATCGTCCACCCTTTTAGGAAATATTAAAGATTACTTACGCTTAGGGTGGCCGCCCTTAGCGTTTTTCTTTTTCTCCTGAAAATATTTTAAAATATCACTCCTGTAGCATCTTTTCTTTCAATTGGACTTTTGTTCTTATATTTTTTATTTTGTAAGAACAAAAATCCATGGCTACACAATAAAAAAGAAAGTTTAAGATTTTTTAAAAATCTTACCCTCTTTTTCATCTAGCTTCCTAATGTTATTACTTTATCTGCTAAGTTTTCGATTTTTTCACTATTTCTATGAGTTATCATAATAACTGTAGATTCTTTGTCATTTAATATTATTTCCTCAATATCATCTGCCAACTTACTATCTAAATTAGCTGTACCTTCATCAATTATGAATACATCTTTTTTATGATATAAACTTCTCGCTAATCCTAATCTCTGCAACTGTCCACCCGATAAAGCTAAGTTTTTATTATCTAGTATTGTATTTTCTTTTTCTTCTAAATTATCAACAACCTCGACTAGCTTACAGTTTTCCAGAACTTCTCTAAATAACTTGTCGTTATATTCTTTATTTAAAATAATATTATCCTTGATCGATAAGTTTAATAATTGCACTTTTTGATTCATCGTAGAAATCGCTGATTTAATATCGAATTGTTTTAATTCTCTATTATCCCATTCTACGCTACCTTCATAATTTTTCAAATCACCATTTAAAATATTGATTAATGTTGATTTTCCACTACCACTTTTACCTTTTATTAAATACTTCTTGTTTTTCTCAAAAGTTAAATTAGGAAATTCTACCGTTTTATCTGGATAGTTATATTTAACATTAGAAACTACAATCGTCTTATCTAATTTTTCCACTCTCGGTAACCCTTGCTCTTCTTTAATTTCTGGGTACTTATTCAGTAACTCGTTTGCAGACGCGAAATTCGGATATAACTCGATTACTTTTGTTAATCCTCCAAAGAATTCCCCTGTATAACCTGATATCGCAAATATCATCGCAAATTCAATATACCCTTTATATGCGAAATATCCCGCAATAAAAATCAACGCAATTTGGTTACCTGCATTTATTGTCACATTCAATCCTTGTAAAGTCATAATAGATTTTTTTCTATTAACTTTAGCATTTTTTATATTTTTTGAACCTACATTTACAATTCTATCTAATAAATTCAACGCAGAAAAGTTGTTTAGCATTTCTGAACTAGCCAGCGCATTCTCTAAATCCTTATTGAAATCTTCTGTAGCTTTTGAAATGTCTTTTGTAGTTGTTTTTATCGCTTTGTTGAAATACTTAGGTAGAACCATCATTAATAAAGACAATGCAAGTGAAATAATAAATAACGTAATATTCACCTTAAGTAACGCAACTGTTGAGATAACAACTAAAGATATACTGTAAATCGCAAATAAACAATTAGCAGCATATTGTTCAAACTGCTGGATATCAGTAGTATTTAAAGCTATACATTCTGCTCCATTATTATGTTTCTCATTATAGACTAACTTTTTCTTGAAATCTGCAATCGCTGTTTTTCTAAGACTTGTAGAAAAATTTTGAATCAATTTTTCAACGTATATCGCTCTGAAATAACCTAATGTATTTAAAACAACATATATCAACATAACTGCAATAGTCGCCGATACCATAAATCTTAAATTTTTATCTACCGTCGCCTGGATAATCAAACTAAATCCATAAGACGTCGCAACCTGTGCTGCTGCGCATAACACCGTAATAATAAATACTAATATACTATATTTTTGTTTAAATATTAACTTAAACACACTCTTCACCCCTAACACTACATTCTAAAATCTGTTTACATTCTGACTTTAAAAGTATATTTATTATGTAAATTTTATCAGAGATAACAAAGATAATCAATACAATTTGTGAAAATTGTCACATTTTATTTTCTAATTTTCAGATTTTTATTGAAATAACTTTTATTTTAACTCTAAAATAGCTTCTAAAACATACTTTTGGGAGTGATCCAGAAGACCTTAATTTTAACAAAGTGTATATAAGAACTCATAGACGCAGTGGTTTATTGATATCTAAAATCGCTTTAGAAAAGCTTTTTAGATATCTAATAAACTGTGCGGGGGTGACTCGACAAAATCGATTTCTCCGAAATTACGATTTTTAAGTCACTCCCAAAAGTCCAAATGCAAATAAAACAAAAAAACTCCAGATTTTTCCTCTGGAGTTTATTTCGTTTATTCTTTTATAATTCTATAGTAAATTTTTGATGTTACTACGACTATATTTACACATTTTTTATTTTATCCGAATCTAATATATTGCCAATTTTCTCATATACCTCTACTGTATCTGAAAATTTTATATCCTTTGTATACAGATTATTCTTTGCATATCTGTCCCATATATTTTTTATTGTACTATTAATTTTAAATAGTTCTACTATTTCTTTATATTGTCTAATTGCTTTCAAAGAACCTCTTTGTCTCGCTGTTTTCACTATAGCTTCTCCTAATATTTCTTGATTAATCTTATTATTATACATATTGTATATCATATATAAATCATAAAAATCACGAGCTCTTGTTGTTGTAATGTTTCTACTTGAAATTGTTTCAAATTTCTCCGCAAGTATTGTCTCTATGGTGTATGTAATAATAGGAATTGTCCCTTCATCTAATATTCTAGAGTAAGAATATTTAATTTCTCTAGGTGTAATAACATCGCCAGTAGTTATATCTATATTTAATCTTGCATTAATTTTCCCGAATTTACACTCAATACTTGCACTAAAATCCTCATAGACATCAGCATTTCTTATCTGCGTTAATTTTATCAATTTATAACTGATTTCTAAATCAATTTCTATAGCTAAAATTTCATTAATTATTCTAGTAATAGTTTCTTCATTTACAGGAATACCTTTAATTGTAGTGTCCATATCCATTGTACTCCTCATATCAACACCTATTAGAGAAGAGATTAATAACCCACCTTTCAATATAAAATTCTCCCTGTATTTTGACTTAGATAACTTTTCGAGTATCCCTTCAAAAAGACACATTTGTAGCAAAGAATTAGGATTAACACCTTTTTCTTTCGATATATTTCTAATAGCCCCTTTTATTTGTTCTGCTGTCTTCATAATAATACCTCCGTATAAGGTTTCAGCTGTTCTTCCATATTCATATACATGGCATATTTAGATAATTTTAATAAATCTTTATCTTCACCTCCAAAATATAATTTCATAGCTTCACTAAATACGCCAGAATCAACTCTATCTTTATCTCTTATAAGATCTAGTATAGTTTTTTCTTTATCATACACGCTAACTTCTCTACCGAATGGGCTGATTATTTTTTCCTTACCTAAATCATAATATTCTTTTTTACTATATTTAAAGGAAATATCATCCCTGTTTTTCTTAATTCTACTTACATTATCACCCTTCATTACCATCATAACATAGTTGAGTGGCATTCTTGTGGATAAACCTTGCAAGTAGGCTGCAGTTTCATGAGAGAACACTCCCTTTGGTACTCTGTAAGAAAAATAAAGATACTCGTCTATTTCTTCATTAGTTAAGACATATAATCCGTTCGCTACTTTTACTATTTCTTCATCATGCGTAAGTTTTTTTAACGTATCCTTATGAACTCCTAATGATAATGCATCTTTTGTTGTAATAATTCCATTATTTTCCTTCATTTTATTTAGTAGTAATTCTTTTTTACTCATCATTTCCACCGCCTTTTCGTTCTTACATTTCCTATTTTATAAGAACAAAAGTCCAAATGCAAATAAAACGAAAAAACTCCAGAATTTTCCTCTGGAGTTTATTTTCGTCTATTCTTTTATAATTCTATAGTAAATTTTTGATGTTATTGCATAAACTATTAGATAGAAGATTGCGAAGACTACGATTGTCACAGCAAGTGCTTGTAAGAATATGCTATTATCTGTTATTAAGAATAATCTCAAGATTTTCTCAATAAATGGATATGCTACTATAGTGTGTAGTGTCGCTATAATTAGCGGTGAGAAGAAGATTAACAATACTTGTGATCTTATTGATTGTTTAATCTGTTTATCTGTAATACCTACTTTTCTCATGATTTCAAAGTTTCCTTTATCTTCATATCCTTCTGAGATTTGTTTGTAGTACATGATTACCACTTGGCTTATTACGAAGATAAAGCTAATAAACACTCCGATGAATAGGAATGATGCGAAGACTCCTCTAAATGTAAGTTTATTTTCTTCTTTACCTTCTATTTCTATACCACTTTGTTTTTCTAATTTTTTGAAGCTTTCGATTACCTTAGCTTCTTTAGTTGTATCTTTGATATTGAAGGCAACATAGTTTTGAAGTGTAGGAGTACCTGTTTCTATACTAATCCCTCTTTTTTCTAACTCTTTACTACTTAACTCTGTTAGTTTTGTAGCTAATTTAGTTGCTTCTTTCTCATCTTTAACAACAGCATAATATGTATCCATAATATTCGCTGTTGCAGAGCCTATTGTTCCTGGAAACTCTGATAATTTTTCTTTAATTTTATAGTCACTACCATTTAGAGAAATACTATTATGATTGTAATCTCCTTTTTTATCGATATGTAATAAAATCTCATTACTTTCTAATGTTTTATTTTTATTAGCGAATTTATTATAATCTTTCAGTTGTAAAACAACTATCATTTTTACATTACTTAAGTCTACACCTACATTTGATTCAAAATTAAACTTATCTTCAACTAATCTTCCTACCATAGGTAATGAATTATATGATACTAAATCTTCTACTTCAGTTCCCGCTTCTTTAGCTGCTAATTTTGCATTATTTTCAATTTCTTTTAGTTTTTCACTAGTAGAATTATAGCCTGCGATCATTAATTGTCTTGGGAATCTTTCATTATAAGATTTTTCCATACCTGCATATAACGCCGATGTTGATCCCATAGTTACAAGAACCATTGTAGATAATATACAGATATTCGCTAATCCTACTGCATTTCTCTTCATTCTGTATAATAAACCAGAAACACTGATGAAGTTTTTAGGTTTATAGTAGAAGTTTTTATTATTTTTCATGATTTTTAGTACTGTAATACTAACCGCCATAAACACTAGATATGTACCAATAATTACCGCAACTACAGCATAAAAGAATACTAATAATGCTTTTATAGGATTTTGTACAGTTTGGGCTGTGTAATATCCATAACCGATTAATGCTAAACCGATTAATGCTAGAATCCATCTAGATTTTGGTTCTTTTTCACCTTTGTTCTCATCTTTTAATAAGGCTACAATTCTAAGTCTAGCAATTTTAATAACTGTATAAACTAGTAGTAATAAGTATATAAACCCGAATAATAATACTGAGAAAACTATCGCTATTGGTGTTATGCTGAACCCAAAGCTAACCCCCGCTGAGAATAATTTCAATAATACTAACAACATAAGTTTATCAAAAATTATTCCTAATCCAATTCCTAACACTATTGTAGTTACAGCGATAAAAATTGTTTCTAACACTAAGATTTTAGCTATTTGTTTTTTTGTCATACCTAAAACAGAATACAATCCGAATTCTTTTACCCTACGTTTTACTAAAAAACTGTAAGTGTAAAATAAGAATATTATAGAAAAAATCGCTATTACAATTATCCCCAAACTTAACACCTGTTTTGTAGCATCAATACCGTTTGGAAGTTTGTTTAAATTATCCCCAAAGGCTAAAGATGATAGTATGTAAAATGACATTATTGTAAAAATTGCTGATAACACATAAGGTATTATAAATTTTTTATTTTTCACAAGGTTGTTTAAAGCAAATTTGCTATAAAAGAAGCTCATCTTACTCACCTGCCTGCATTAAAGTTAACGTATCATTAATTTTTTGGAACATTTCACTAGTAGTCGCATTTCCTTTTCTAAGTTCGTGGAAAACTACTCCGTCCTTAATAAATAATACACGTTTTGCACGAGCTGCTGTTTTCACAGAGTGCGTAACCATAATAATTGTTTGTCCCGCATTATTTAGTTTTTCAAATACTTCTAACAGTTGATCTGTTGATTTTGAATCTAGCGCTCCTGTAGGTTCATCCGCTAAGATAAGTGCTGGATTTGTAATAATCGCACGAGCTACCGCTACTCTTTGACGTTGACCACCAGATACTTCATATGGAAACTTATTGATTAACTTATCAATTCCTAAAGGTTTAGTTACTTTCTCTAATCTTTTTTCCATATCTTTGTATTTTTTATTAGCAAGTACTAACGGTAACAGGATATTGTCTTTTATAGAAAAATTATCAAGTAGATTGAAATCTTGGAAGACGAATCCTAGATTGTCACGACGGAAATTCGCTAGGTCTTTATCTTTCAACTTGCTTAAATCTAAATTGTTTAAATTCACATTTCCTGAC
>ERZ773013.1602-NODE-1602-length-13216-cov-19.147253_pt1 | contig 13216 bp, 20 predicted proteins | sample MGYA00511670_ERZ773013 | MGnify/ENA primary metagenome ERZ773013 (study PRJEB29015, sample SAMEA2738120) | human oral metagenome | biome: human oral; feature: human-associated habitat; material: saliva | place: China | collected 2257 ...
GGCAGAAAGCGAACATCAGTAACCGGTCTATCAATGTTTCAGACGGCTGCGGTCTAGATAATGATGAAAGTGGTCAAATTTTTAAGATGATTTGCAAAACACTTAAAAATTTGACCGCTCTTTATTACGAAAAAGGCCATCTGAAACGGCTTGCAGACTGAGATAATTATTGATGAGACACTGTGATTTGTACGCTAAAACCATCTTCTGAAAATTCCCTTTGACATTCCCCATCTTTTCCTCTAAAATGAGTTCAAGTTTTTAAACACATAAACTCAAGAAGCCGAATATGCCGCAACAAACTATGAATTTAATGCACGAGTGCATTCCCATCTTTACCGTGTTGAGCGATGAAAACCGCCATCAAATCCTGCGCGTGCTGTGGGAACACGGCAAGATGAATGTGAATGAGCTGACCGAGCATCTGCATCTGTCGCGCCCTGCGGTGTCGCATCATTTGAAAATCATGTTGCAAGCCGGGGCGGTGGCGGTAGAGCAGGTCGGCAAAGAGCGGTTTTACAGTATTGCCATGGCGGATGCGGTGGCGAGATTGAAACAGCTTGCTGATTTGATGGCTCAAAATTGCCCGCTTTCAAAATAGGGTTATCCGTTAACCCTTTATTTTTACCTAAATACGATTACATTTTTAAACTTATCAACTTAAAGGAACAATTATGTTATTCACTCCATTCACTTTTCAAAACGGTAAAACTGCTAAAAACCGTATCTTCAAATCCGCTATGGAAGAGCAACTTGCCCAGAATGACCAGCCGTCTGAAAAACTCATCCGCCTGTACGGTACTTGGGCGCAAGGCGGTGCGGGCGTTTTGGTTACGGGCAATGTGATGGTTGCCGAAAGCGGTAAGGGTTCGATAAACGATGTGGTGATTTCAGACGACCGCAGTCTTGAGATGCTGAAAAAATGGGCGAAAGCCGGCACGCAAAGCGACACGTTGCTTATCATGCAAATCAACCATGCGGGCAAGCAGTCGCCTGCGGTGGTCAATAAAACACCACTTGCGCCGAGCGCCGTGCCGTTGGTGGGTATGGACGGCTTCATCAATCCGCCGCGCGAATTGAGTGCCGATGAAATCAACGGGCTGATTCAGCAATTCGTGCAAACCGCGAAAATTGCCGAGCAGGCAGGATTTTCAGGCGTACAAATTCATGCCGCGCACGGCTATCTCATCAACCAATTCCTCTCGCCGCACCACAACCGCCGCCAAGACCAATGGGGCGGCAGCTTGGAAAACCGTATGCGCTTCCTTTTGGAAACCTACACCGCCATTCGCGCCGCCGTGGGCAAAGATTTCTTGGTGGGCGTAAAACTCAATTCAGCGGATTTCCAAAAAGGCGGATTTGACGAAAGCGAATCGGTGCAGGTGGTACAAAAGTTATCGGAAATGGGCATTGATTTTATTGAAGTTTCCGGTGGCAACTACGAAAGCCCGCAAATGCTCGTCGCTAAAGACAGCACCCGCAAACGCGAAGCCTTCTTCATCGATTACGCCGAAAAAGCCCGTGCAGTCAGCCAAGTCCCGCTGATTATTACCGGCGGTTTTCGTTCGCAAACAGCCATGGAAGACGCCTTATCCAGCGGCCATTTGGATTTGGTCGGCGTCGCCCGCCCGTTTGCCTTAGTCCCTGATTTGGCGAACCAAATGCAAAACGGCACCTACCAAACCGTGCAAACTGACCGCATTCAAACAGGCGTGGCGTTGGTTGATAAAAAAGCGGGCGCGATGCTGGAAATGAACTGGTATATGACGCAAATGGATTTGATCGGACAAGGCAAACAGCCTGATCCTAAATTGTCAGCGTGGAAAGTATTGCTGAAAAGCTTGTGGGAAAACGGCAAGGCGGGTTTGAGCACGAGCAGGGCTTGATAAACCACTTGAAACACAGTTTGGTATGGGCTACCTGAAAGGTCTTTTCAGACGGCCTTTCGGGCTTGGCGGCGGGGGGGAGGCAGCCTGCACTTTCTCTTCGCGCGCTTTGGCATCGGCATAGTCCTGATAGCCGCCGATGTATTCTTTCAGACGGCATTCTCCTTCAAATACAATGCTTTGCGTAATCACGTTATCCAAAAACATACGGTCGTGACTGACGAGGAACACGGTACCGGCGTAGTCGCGCAGCAGTTCTTCCAGCAATTCCTGCGTGTCGATGTCCAAATCGTTGGTCGGCTCGTCCAGCAGCAGGATGTCGGGCTTCTGTACCCACGCCTGCGCCAGCGCGACGCGCTTTTTCTACCCGCCGGACAGATTGGCGATTTTTTCGTTTTCAGGCAGCCCCAGCTCGCCGATGGTCTGGCTCACCAGCGCATCGAACCGCCAGCCGTTTTGCGCTTCGATTTGGTTTTGCAGTTCGTTCAATTCTTTGATAAGGCTGTCGTTTTGCTCGTTCGCCAGCTCGCGGCCGATTTCGTGGCAACGCCGCAGCACATCGCGCAGGCTGCCCAGCCCTTCGGACACGATGTCGAACACGGTGGCCGCGCCGTCGAAAAAGCTCTCCTGCGGCACATACACGGTTTTCAGCCCGTTTTGCAGGATGAGCTGGCCGTCGTCGGGCTTTTGCACGCCGGCGAGGATTTTTAGCAGGCTGGATTTGCCCGCGCCGTTTCGCCCGATCAGGCCGACTTTGTCGCCCGCGGCCAGTTGGAAAGACGCTTTGTCGAGCAGCGCGACGTGCCGGAAGGCGAAAGATAGGTTTTCGGCTTGGAGGATAGTCATGGTAAGTCCTTGTTTTGTTGGGGTGCATGCTGCTTTTTAGGGTTTCAGACGGCCTCAAAAGCAGCCTGCACATAGAGGGGGGTATTGTGTTTAGCTATCTGCTAAATACTTTCCGCCAAGCATTCGGATTGATTTTAAACTTGGCTTTGAACTGCAAACGTAGGTTTGCCGCGCTGCCGAAGCCGCTTTGTTCGGCGATGCGTTCTATCGGCAAATCCGTATTTTCCAATAAATCCTGCACCTGCCATAGCCGCTCTGTGGTGAGCCATTCACCGAAATTCATGCCTGTGGCTTGAGAAAAATGGCGGATAAAGGTACGACGGGAAACAGCTAATTTTTTTGCCAAATCGTCCAAGCGGTATGAGGTGGCAAGGTTTTGGCGCAGTTCGTCCAATAAGTGATTGATTTTGTCATCGGCGGTACGACGTTCGACAGGTCGGTGAATAAACTGTGCCTGCCCGCCTTCGCGGTGTGGTGCCGCAACCAAGGTACGGGCAAGGTCGTTAGCAACGGTTGCACCGTGGATTTTGCGGACGAGGTACAGGCAGCAATCCAGCCCGCCCGCCGCACCTGCCGATGTTAAAAAGTTGCCGTCTTCCGCATATAGGCGGTTGGTATCCAGATGAATTTTAGGGAAACGGCGGACAAAGTCGTCTTCGGCAAGCCAGTGGGTGGCAGCGGTTCTGCCGTCTAAAAGTCCTGCGTAGGCAAGGGCGTAAGTGCCATAACATAGGGCGGTGATATGTGCACCACGTTGTACTGCTTTTTGTAAATGTGCGCTCAACTCGGGGGTCGGGGCTTCTTCAATATTGCGCCAGCCTGCGATGACGATGATGTCGGCTTCTTCCGTCAAATCCAAGCCGCCGTGTACGGGAATGCTTGCGCCCAGTGCTGTGATGGCGTCTTTGCTGTTATCGGAACAGATTTTCAGGTCAAAGAGCGGATTGTTCCGATAGGTCGTCTGAAAAACAGAAAAGGGAATGTTGAAGACAAAATCATTTATGCCCGATTGAGCATATAGCACGATTTTGGGGGCAGTTTGATTTTGGCGAAACTCGTTACGCTCGTTTTCAGACGACATTTTGGCACTATCCTTGCGTTTATTGGCAATATTGCCTATTTTAGCCGATACACCTGCTGCTTAAAATACGCTCCATGATTTTTTAAGGAGCAACATCATGAAATTCAAGCAATTTATTCTTGCCACTGTTTTGGGCGCGACAGCCTTTTCCGCCTGGGCAGACGATTCATACCAACATATCCGTAACGCTACCGCCAAGGTCGAATATGCGGGGCAGACGTTTTTGATTGACCCGTTTTTCGCACCCAAGCACTCCATGAACGGCTTTGCCGGCACGTTCAACAGACAAGCCAAAATGCCGCTGGTCGGGCTGCCGATGAGCGTGAATAAAATTTTGGACGGTGTGGATGCAGTTATCGTTACCCATACTCACGAAGACCATTGGGACGAAACCGCCGCACGTTCCATTCCGAAAAACCTGCCCGTATATGTGCAACACCAAGCCGACGCGGCAAAAATCCGCAGCCAAGGCTTTACTGATGTACGCGTGTTGAACGGCAGCGCTGTCTTCAACGGCGTAACCATCAGCAAAACCGGCGGCGTACATGGTACAGAAGCCATGTATGCCAACCCTCAGCTAGCCGAAATCTTAGGTGATGCAATGGGTGTGGTATTCCAAAGCAACGGACACAAAACCGCTTATATTATGGGTGATACTGTGTGGACGGCAGATGTAAACAAAGCATTGAACCGTTACAAACCCGATTATCTGATTATGAACACGGGCTACGCGCTGATTTCAGGTATTTCAGACGGCATTATTATGGGGACGGCTGATGTATTAAAAGCCAGCCAAGTCATGCCTAAAGCCAAAATCATCACCGTACACATGGATACTGTGAATCATACCGCCGTCAGCCGCGCCGATATGCGTAAATTTATACGTGGTCAAGGCATTGAAAGCCGTGTGAACGTTCCGGAAGACGGAGAAATCCTGAAACTGGATTGATAAACGACACATTACCCTAAGCAGCCTGCACCTTGTTTTCAAAGTGCAGGCTGCTTTCAGACGGCCTCAAAAGCAGCCTGCACTTTTTCATTTCGTTGAAGCGGTGCCTTCGGGTAGCCTTTGGGCGGCTTACGACTGCTGAAATTCTTTACGAAATGCCAGCGGTGTTTTCTGCATTTCTTTCTTAAAAAATTTGCCGAAATGCGTGGCCTCTTCAAAGCCGAGCTGCCACGCGATTTCTTTGACGGATGCTTTCGTATAAGCTAACAATCGCTGGCTTTCCAATAAAATCCTTTGATTAATGAACTGTTTTGCCGTTAGCCCCGCATATTGTCGGCAGGTTTGGTTCAGCGTTTTTTCATGGCATGAAAGCGCGTCAGCGTAAAACGCCAGTTGGTGCTGTGTGGAAAAATGCGTTTCCAGCAACGCACAAAATGCCTGCCAACGCTGCTTGGGTAGGTCGGGCAAGGCGTTTTGCGTCAAATACACCGACGACAGCCAAGTTAAAAATACGCCAAGCTGCTGTTGTACTAGCGTGGCTTTTGCCGATTGAGCCAAATCGTCTGCATAGCGTAAATTAGAGAGGGTGTGCATCATCTGGGTGAGCAAAGGCGCGTGTTGCGGTGCCACTTTACCTTGGGGCGGCAGCCGCCGCAGCTTGTCGGAAATGTCAAAGGAGGCTTTATCGTGAGCTTTTATTTTCAGCAAGGGTTATAAGATCGATGAGGGCTATCAGGATCCCGATTTACTGCCTTATTTACAAAAAGAACCCAAGTTTTAAAGGGTTAATGTTGATGTAGAGTAAAACAAAAGGTCGTCTAAGATTTCAGACGACTTTGTTTTTGAATACTGTAAGTGATTGTAGAATTAAGAGAAACTGGAATTAATAGACTACAATACTAGGTATGTAAATTTAACATAATATAAATTATGCGAACTAGCGTTTTCTTCTGAAAAAGTGTTTTCGCTCTACCCACGGTGGCGGATAACGTCTTACTTTTTCGTTTGGTCGCCAGAATAAGATTTTAGAGGCGTCCTTGTTTTGCTTGGTAATTCGCGCCGTATCAAGCATTTTTATAAGTGATAGCGCGTCAATGCCGATTTGTTCGGCAATGTCCTCAATAAAACGGATAGGAAGTCGCAGACGGTCGCGTCTGTATTGGCTGATTCGGGTCGGCTCTACTTGCCATCGTTGAGATAAAGCATAGTCAGACAGGATAAAAAGCCTGTCTTTGATTTGGTCGATGAGTTCAGATTGTGTTGCCATGATAAGCCCCTTTCCGGGGCTTATTTTAATTCAATGAGCAAACGCTCTCTATTTGAGCGTTTGCTCCTTATTTTGTAGGTTTGTTTCTTCGAGTTTGTCCAGTTCGATAAATTCGACGTTGGGGGAAGAAAAAAGACAGTATAAGTTTAGCTCTGTCGGTTTTTGGGTCTTTAGGCATTCAATTGCCTTTGATTTCCCTTGTGTGAATCCAGTGAAATAGCCGATTGAAAAGCCTATTGAAATAAGCAATAGATTTTTTAAGGATTTCATTAGTTCTTGATCGTGATTTCGCCGTCGTCGCCGATGTAGGCGCGTTTGATAGCTTCGTTTAGAAGTATATGGGCAAGCTCGCTGTCCTTAAGAGGTTCGCGCCCAAGCTGTATCAGTTTCTTATTGGCATTGATGGCAAGCTGTCTAATGCTCTCTTCTTGCTCTTCTTTGATTCTCAGTGATTTCATGTGTCATTTTTCCTAAAACTTTTATTCAATATAAAACAAGGCGTTACTTGTTAACAAGCATATTTGTATTGTGCATATTTGCATGCATGAATACAATGCCAAAAATGCATACATGAATGCAAATATCAGTTATGTGTTGTAAAAAGGTCAAAACATGAAAAAGCGTAGCGCAAAAGTGATTCAGGAAGAGGCAGGCTGGCGCGTTGAATGTCGTGAAAATAACGTTTTGTTGCATACGTTATATTTTCATGATTGCTCTCAAGTTCTTGCTGTTTCTCGTGCGGAAGTCTGGGTAGTTGCAGGAGTTGCAATCCCTGTTTCTTTCGGTATGGAAAAAGAAGATTTGGGGGTTATCAATGAGCAAGATTGAACAGCTTGAAACATGTGGGGCTTATGCCCCCCCCCTATCTAACAGGGGGGGTCGAGATTCAGACGGTAACTGTGAAGCTCAGGAATATGAACGCTATGAGAAATACGTTATTGACTATGACGGTAATATTAAAGCCGTTCCTCTTCGTAAGGGTCTTGGGAATTCGGCTTTTATTGATACGCTGAGTTTCACTTTTCATGAATCATCGGTAACTGGTTTTTGTGTTGACGGTAAGCAAATTGGAATTTCAACGCCGATTTCGGATTATGACGTTATCAGGAATTGGTCGGAAGTTTCGGAGTACATATTTGGTTTCGGGGTGACTTCCCCTGCTCCGGTCGGAAAGGGTCGATTTTACGGTCAACGGTGGGAAATGTCGGTAGATGGCGTTTTATACGGCCAAGTTTATATTGGCGGGCAGAATGACACAATTTTGATCGAGTTGAGCGGTAAAGGTTGCAATGTTGCTTCAGACGGCTGGGAACAGCGTTTGTATAAGTTTTTGATGTTTGCGACAAATCCCAAAATAACGCGTTGCGATATAGCAAAAGATTTTTTTGAATGTGAAATATCGCCTGATTCTGCCTGGGTTTCGTACAACGACGGCGAATTTAATAAGCGCGGAAAAAAGCCTTTGGTTTCTCAAATCGGTTCTGATTGGCTCAACAATACCAATACAGGCAAGACTTTGGGTATAGGCTCGAAACAGTCGTCATGTTATGCGCGAATTTATGATAAGGCGAAAGAACAAGGCGATGTATCAGGCGTTAATTGGTGTCGGTTCGAGCTTCAATTTATGGGGCGGAATTGTATTCTGCCTTTAGATATTCTTCTGTTTCCGGGTCAGTTTTGGGGTGGCGCATTCCCGATATGCGAGAAATTACAGGAAAAAGGTTCAAATGAAAGAACGGTTTCAGCCCTGAAAAGATTGGAAATATCGATTGAGAGGGTAAAGGAAGTAGCAAGTAATCAGGCAGGCCGAGCAATTAATATGATGTTGCAACTGGGAATGTCCGATTCTGAAATTGTTGAATGTCTTAAAAGAAAAGATGGCTCGTTGCCAGAAAGAGTAAATCCCGCGTCTTATGCTCTGCAAGATAAGCGGTATTTGGAATTTATCCATGACGAATACAAGGATTCTATTGAATTGGAATTGATTGATGATTACGGCATGGTTTTGGAAGATAGAGAAATCTATTTAAATCACTAAAGCCTAAAAGGCAGGAAGGTAGTTTAAAAATGAAAATGTTCGCGAAAGTACAAGGCTTGAAACGCTCAAAAGGCGTTATGAACGACACAGGTAAAGCATATGATTCTACAACAGTTTATGTTGAGTTTCCGTTTGCTCGTGATAATGCTGACATGCGTGGATCAGCGACTGAACCGATGAAATTCGGTACATCAGAAAACTTCGATAAATTCAACGGTATCCCTTTACCGTTTGAAGCTGAAATCGATATTGAAGTACAGACTAATGGTAATCGCGTTCAAAACGTGATTGTCGATATTCAGCCTGTTCTGAATAAAAAAGACCCTATTCAGCAGAAATAATTTTAGGGCTGTCCGCTTGCCCTCGAAAGCGGAATTTTATTAATTTTTTGAGGTAAAACTATGAAACTCGCAAATCTGAAAAAAGTCGCCGTTGGCGCAACTCTGGCAACCGCTTCTGCTTTGACTATGGCCGAAGGTATTGGCGATGTGTCATCCAGTATTACTGGCGAACTTGCAAAGGTTTCTCCGGTAGTAACTGCTGTTGGTGTTGCTTTGATTGGCGTGTACGTGCTGATTAAAGCTTTCCGTTTGGTTTCAAGCTTCCTGCGCGGTTAAGAAACTGGGGGCAATATGGGCGCGCGCGTTGGCTTGCAATGCTTTCAGACTACTGAAACAGCGACTGATTATGTTGTGTCTCAGATTGTCCCCGTTTTGCATTCTGAGGGCTATTTGATAGCCCCTCGTAAACAGGGTAAAGACTGGTTTGTCGGGGCTGAAAAGGTCGTTTTAAATTTCCCAGAGTGTTCGATTTTGGAGCAGATGGGGTATGGTTCACAAATCGCTACGCCCTTTGTGCTTGTTTTTGTGATTATGTTTTGCTTCAAAATTGTAGCTCGTTTTATAAATTCTTCAGGTCTTTCCGATGGTAACTGATTTTCCGTTTCTTGTTGGTTTTCTCGCAACTCTCTCTTTGATTTTTTTGTTTAAGGGGTAAATTATGAAAAAAAATAGTCTAGCGGTCGCGGTTATGGCGGTCGCTTTTTTGTTTCCGGCTCAGTCTTTTGCAGATACAGCAAAAGTTGGAGATGTTACTTGGGGCTTTAGAACTGATAAAAGACTCAATGACATGACAAGTCTATGGGAGCCGAAACAAATAGGAATTTTGGATAAAAAAACAGGTATCACGCACATTACCACAATAACAAAAGTGGCCTGTGTACTAGACCAGTGTCTTTATAGAACTGAGTATCAAGGTTCAAAGGGTAAAAAACAGGAAATGCAAGTCTTTGATATTGAAGATGTATTGCCCAATAATTCGGGGAATAAAAAAATAAGTATGGGTGATAAGGACGTGGCCGAAAATGCAAAAAAGCTTGGGATCGAAAAGGAGAAATTAAAAAAGGCTTTGGACGATGAAAACGAATATCAAAAGCTCTTGAGAGAAATTCAAGTAAAGAAAGAACAGCAAAGACGGAAAGAAGAAGAGGAAAAGGAAAAAAATAAAAACAATGGAACGACTGGAAATGGTGGCGGTGGCGGTGGCGGAAGCCATGGCGGTGGCGGAAGCTCAGGCGGTGGCGGAAGCTCAGGCGGTGGCGGAAGCCATGGCGGTGGCGGAAGCTCAGGCGGTGGTGGAAGCCATGGCGGTGGCGGAAGCTCAGGCGGTGGTGGAAGCCATGGTGGTGGCGGAAGCTCAGGCGGTGGTGGAAGCCATGGTGGTGGCGGAAGCTCGGGAACTGGTGGAAGCGGAAATAAAAAACTAGAAAATATTTACGTAAACGATACCACAGGTGCAATCTCGGATACTTATGAAGGTGCTTGTACTGGTTCTGTCGATAACGGTTATGGAACTGTTATTAGTGCGAGAATTAGAAAACATGATTCAGGTGGAAACTTTTGTCAACTTTATTATTTAAATGATGGTGAACCAAATCCGATTGGTTCGGCATCTATAGATAAATTTCCTGTTTCCTCTCAAGAGGGCGATTGTGGCCCGGGTTCTAATAAAACATTCGGCAAAAAGAACAACGGTACATTTTCTGTAGTCTGTACCTATAAACACAAACCTAAAGAAGAAAGTTCGACTGTTGGTTCTACCGGCTCTTCGAGTTCATCAAGTAAGCAGGACGCCGAATCATCAAGCCCTAATAGCTCAACCGCTGGGGGCGGTGGTGGCGGTGGTCGTAGCGGAGCCGACAACGCCACAACGCCCGACAGCGGAAAGCAAGGGGGCGGAAAGAATGGCGGAAGCGGTCAAGATGGAACGACTAGCGGAAGCGGTCAAGATGGAACGACTGGTGGAAGCGGTTCAAGTGGAACGACAGGCGGAAGCGGAACAAGTGGAACGACAGGCGGAAGTGGTACGACTGGAACGACAGGCGGAAGCGGAACAAGTGGATCGAATGGTTCAGGCGGTGGCGGTGGAGGCGGTCAAGATTCGGAATTGCCTGAAATGCCTGATTCCCCTTTCGGTAATGGCGATGGTGAACCTGATTGGGGCGGTCTTAAATCAAATGGCGATTTTGGTAGTTTTCGGCCGTCGTCAGCCTTTAGCACAGGTGGAGCTTGTCCTCAAGATTTAATTTTAGATTTCGGTCAGTTCGGTGTTCATCAACTTCCAATGTCTTATGTTTGTATGGCCGTTGAAAAGCTCCGTTATGTGTTTATTTTCTTGGCCTATTTCGTATCTGCAATGATGGTTTTTCGAACCGTTAATTCGATGAAAGGATAACAGATGCCTGCTTTTCTCGCTGGGCTTTTCCGTGTTTTGATGTCTTACATGGGCAGACTTATAGCCACTTTTTTGCCATCTTTGAAAACACTTTTTTTTCAAGTTCTTGTCGGTTTAGGTGTGTCTCTTGTTTCTTATGAGGGTTTAAGTTTCGCAGTTGAGGGCATTCTTGACTATATCAAAACTAATTACTTCGCCATGCCTGCCGATTTGGTCGGCCTTTTGGGTCTAGCTGGGATTCCTGAAGCCTTGAACGTCATATTCGGCGGTTTCTCTTTTTCTTTTGGTATTTGGGCATCTTATAGGTCTTTAAAATTTATTAAATAGAGGTTTTTATAATGATTACACTAATTACAGGCGTTCCAGGCTCTGGTAAAACATTGATGGCCGTCTCAGATTTGGCAAAAAAAGTAGATAAAGAATGGGCTGGCCGTAAAATATTTATTCACGGTATCCCTGAATTGACGATTCCTACTGAGCCTATACCCGATGGCCACACAATTCAAGACATGCACGTTTGGCTCAAGAAACCTGAAAATAATGGCTCTATAGTAGTTATTGATGAAGCGCAAAATATTTTCCCGCCACGTTCGGCCGGCTCAAAAACTCCTGAAATTGTAGAGTGGTTGCATGTACACCGACATTCGGGGGTAGATATCATATTAATCACGCAAATGCCTGGTCGAATTGACAAACAAGTCCGCGATTTGGTTGGAGCGCATTATCATATTCACAAAACACCGCTCGGCGTGCGAATGCGTTATTTTTGGGACTATTGCGAGAATAGCCCGAAATCAGGAATGAAAAACGCAAGACCAGAAGTCTATAAATTCGACAAAAAAGCCTTTGGCCTTTACAAGTCGGCGGAAATTCACACGAAAGTCAAAACGCCGAAAAGTAGGGTTTTGTATATTATCCCGATCGCGTTTGTTGTCTTGGGCATTTCGTCCTTTATGGGTTATAAGTTGCTTACGGGGCTTGGCCAAAAAGAAGAGATTGTTTCGAGTAGTCAAAATATCCCTACATCTCAAGTTGAAAGCCCTCCCCCTCAAGATTTTCATCAGGTGGCCGTCAAAAGTTCTCATAATGTTGGTAGCTCTGTCGGTCAACAGCTTGCAATTAGAGAGGAAAGGCATTTGACAGAGGAAATGCTAAAACCGACGGTAGAAGGGCGTGTCGAGTCAAAACCGATTTATGATAATGTCCGCCAAGTGAAGCAACTTGAGTATCCTGTAGCGTGTATTTCAGGCGGAAATTCGGGATGTTCTTGTTATTCTTCTCAGGGGTCGGCAATCAAGGAAATTGATAAGAAAACATGTAAAGAATATGTCAAAAATGGGCTTCCGTTTAATCCGTATAAGGAAAGAAAAGTTGAAGTATCAAATTCCGAAGTTATTGAGAAACCGTCTGTCAGTAAAGCTGATTCGTCTGTCTTGGTTATGGGCGGAAAATCTCAGCAAAATCTGATGTATGATGGTTATGTAGAGGCCGGAAAAGAGTTCGATCAGAATGGCGGTGTCGTTGGTTCAAATTAAGATAAAAGGTCGTTTGATTTCAGACGGCCTTTTTTATTTGGGAATTGAAATTTTGGGTGTCAAGGGGGAAGTTTTGTAAAGATTGGGAGTGCTTTTTTCCCAATCTTTATGAATACCCCCTTGATTCCCAAAAGTTCAAGAAACACGCTTGTGGTAGGGGAGCAGGAAAGGTTTTATCTCCTGCTCCCCTGCCACGTGGCGAACGCCCCCGGAGGGTCGCCGAAGGCAAAACCTATTAGATAAGAAACTTATATTTTTTAGGAGGGGGGGCGGATTTACCGAGTGCGCGGGGGGGCACTCCCCACAGCACCGGCTTGTGCGAAGCATAAGAGGGTATAAAATTGGACAAAATAATAAATTATGCGAACTTATATCAGTCAGTATGATGTAAACGCCTTTTCTATAATTATGGCCACAACCAAGCCCATGTGTTTCGGCCTTCGCCTTGCAGTAAAACTAAAGTTCGGCAAGCTGAGGCTGTATTCATGCATTCGAGGCCGACTCCGTAAGCTGATAAGGCTGCGGCAATTTTGGGATGCATGAATTGTTGTTTCGCTCCGGTACCGATAATGATGACTTCAGGACGGTTTTCTGCTGCTTCAATTGCCGATAAAAAAATTTGTTCGTTTAATTCTCCGATGGTCGCTTGAGGAATGATGCTAATTTTGCCATCTTGCCAGCAAATAGGTTTTGAGTATGTTTGTTCACCAATTTGCAATATGCCTTGTGAGGATGAAAAAAATGATGTGGCTTCGGCGAGATGATTTTCTGTAATTTTCATGGTAATTCCTGTTTTTATGGCGGAACAATTTTTCAGACGGCCTCTGGAAACTTGCAAAAAAAGGTGCAAAATCAAGCAATATCAGGTAGGATTCAACGTT
>ERZ773013.1605-NODE-1605-length-13202-cov-4.502320_pt1 | contig 13202 bp, 13 predicted proteins | sample MGYA00511670_ERZ773013 | MGnify/ENA primary metagenome ERZ773013 (study PRJEB29015, sample SAMEA2738120) | human oral metagenome | biome: human oral; feature: human-associated habitat; material: saliva | place: China | collected 2257 ...
TTTTAAGGAGGAGAAAATGAACAAAAATAAAATAGCAATACTAACATCAATTTTAGGGATTGTTGGTTTGAGCGTGCTCTTTGGGCTAAAAGCTTCTGCCGCAACATCAACTCAATCCATAATCATACCGATGTATAAATACCCTAGCAAAAATGCACCGCTATGGGAAGCAATCTATAAACACGGAAGCACAAAAATTCCATACACGATTGTCAACCCAAATAACGGACCAACTGATCCGCTAGATGCATCTTATCAAAAAGCGATGACAGAATTAAGTAACCGTGGTTTTAATAAGGTTGGATATGTTGCCCAAACTTATCAAAATCGTGACATTAAAGAGCTCGCGAAAGACATCGATACTTGGTTTAAAATCGCACCGGACACAAAAGCGATCTTTATCGATGAGATGGCTTCTGGTACACCCGCTCAACGTTGTTACGTTGCAAACACTTACAACTATATTAAGGTAAAATATCCTGGAACTCTAGTTATTCAAAACCCTGGAATTTACCTTCAAGATGAAGAAATCGGAAAATACGCAGATATCTTTACGACTGCCGAAACAGATGTTGAAAAATATCTAGACAAAGATTCTAACCGCTGGAAAAATATTTCTAATTTCGAAAAAGATAGCAAAAATTCGAAAAAGATTTATCACATCGTTTACGGAATTCGCTCAGAAGCGGAGCAACAAAAAGTTCTAGAACTAAGCCGCGAACGAAATGCAGGATTCATCTATTTTACATCAAAAACTTCAAACTACTACCGCGATCCTTCAGATAATTTCGATAAACTTATCGAATCAATGAATCTACCAGCAACTCAACCTGAAGTTGGCACTCCTGTAGAATTACCAGAAGGATGTGAAGATGTGTTTAATCTAAAAGTTAAAAACAAGAAAGACCCAGAGAACAAACCAACGCAACCAAGTGAAAACAAACCAGCGGAGCCAGCTAAACCAGCTGATCCAAAAGATCCAAAAGCACCTAAGAATCCAAATAATACTGAAGCTAAAAAGACAGATTCAAAGGTTGAAGCACCAAACACTGGTTCACGTAAAAGCACTAAAGATTTCTCAATTTTAATTGCTGCTGGAATTGCAGCATTGCCAATAATCTTAACTTGGATTATTCGACACAAAATTTAATTAAATGGCCCTTGATTGGGCTATTTAATTTTGCGATTTTTAGCTAAAAATGCTATAATAAAAGAGTAAAATTAACGCCAAATGTGTGGTAGAAATTATTTTCGAAAGATTTTCGAGGAGAATTCCTGCAACTCATTTGGCAGAAGGAGAAGATATGATCATAAATCCAACCGGGAAGAAATTAATTTCGGTTAGTACTGATTTCTTGGGTCGAAAATTAACACTAGAAGTTGGCAAAGTCGGCTTTCGTTCAACTTCAAGCGTTATCGTAAAATATGGCGAAACTGTTGTTTTGGGAACGGTTCAATTAGGATCAAAACCAGTAGCACTAGATTATTTCCCACTTTCAATTGATTACGAAGAGAAGTGGTACGCGAGTGGACGAATTTCTGGCTCAAGATTTATCAAGCGCGAAGGTCGCCCAAGTGATGATGCAATTTTGATTGGCCGATTAATCGATCGCCCAATTCGACCTTTGTTCCCAAAAGGTTATCGCGAAGAAGTTCAGGTTGTTACAACCGTTCTTTCGGCTGATCCAAAATTCCGACCAGATATGATTGCAATGATTGCAGCTTCGAGCGCGTTGCATCTTGCTGGAGTTCCGTTTGATGGCCCAGTTGCCGGTCTTCGGATTGGTAAAATTAACGGAGAATTTAAAGCCTTCTTGAGTCCTGAAGAACAAGAAAAATCTCTGCTCGATTTGGTTGTTGCTGGAATCGAAAGCGGTATCACAATGGTTGAAGCTGGAGCTAATGAAGTTCCTGAAGAAGAAATTATCGCAGGGCTAGCTTGGGCTTACGAAAATTTCCAACCAGCAATTAAACTCCAAAATGAATTACGTGCAAAATATATCGAAGCAGGTTATTTTGAGGAGCGCGCTTTTGAATTAGTTTTGCCAAATGAAGAAATTTTGAAAGAAGTGGAAGAGTGGACAGACGGAAAATTTGATTCGAAAATTCGTGAAGCTTATCCAAAGTACAACCAAAATATTGCCGAGATTCGCGAGAAATTCCACGCAGAAATGCTTGAAAAATTCGGCGAAGAAGTGTATGAAGAAATTCGAAAAGAATATGATGAAGCATTCACTTTGGCGGTTCATAAAGCGGTTCGAAAGGGAATTATCGAAGACAGTGAGCGACCAGATGGCCGCGAGTTAGATGAAATTCGACCGCTTTCAAGCGAAATTGACTTTTTGCCACGCGCACACGGTTCAAGCCTCTTTACTCGTGGTGTAACTCAAGCAATGAATATCGTAACTCTTGCGCCACTTTCATATTCGCAATTAGTTGACACAATGGAGTTCAACGAAATTGAACGCCGATATATGCATCACTATAATGCGCCTGGATATACTGTTGGTGAACCTCGCCGCTTAGGAAGTCCTGGTCGACGTGAAATTGGCCACGGTTATTTAGCGCAACGAGCCTTGGAAGCAGTTCTACCAAGTGTTGAAGATTTTCCTTACGCAATCCGTAGCGTAACTGAAATTATGAGCCAAAACGGTTCAACTTCAATGGCAGCAACTTGTTCAAGCTGTATGGCTTTAATGAGCGCCGGCGTGCCATTAAAAAATCCTGTTTCGGGAATCGCAATGGGGTTAATGATGGATGGCGAAACACCTTACATTCTAAGCGATATTGCCGACGCTGAAGACTTCGCTGGCGATATGGACTTCAAATGTACTGGTTCAAAAAACGGAATTACAGCACTTCAAATGGATATGAAAGTTCATGGTTTGCCAGTTTCAGTTCTTGAAAAAGCAATCTTAACTTCACGAAAAGGTCGCGAACATATTTTGCGCCACATGCTAAGTGTGATTTCTGAGCCTAAAAAAGACCTTTCACCATATGCGCCACGAATTGAAAAAATTAAAATTAACCCTGAAAAAATCGGTGCAATCATTGGTAAAGGCGGTGAAACAATCAATAAAATTACCTCTGAAACTGGTGCCGAAGTTGACATTAAAGAAGACGGCTTGATTACAATCGCAAGTTCAAATGCTGAACAGATCGAAAAAGCACTAAACTGGATTAAATCATTGGTTGAAGAGCCTGAAGTTGGCAAAATCTATCGCGGAAAAGTTGTTTCAATTAAAGACTTTGGTGCTTTCGTAAATATTCTTCCTGGAATTGATGGCATGCTTCACATTTCACAAATGTCTGAAAAGCGAACCGAAAAAGTTACGGATGTTTTAAGCCAAGATCAAGAAATTTGGGTAAAACTAGATAAAATTGACGAAAAGGGAAGATTGAATCTTACGATGAAAGGTGTCAAGCAATAAAGCTAAGACACTACAAAATAAAAAGCTCATCTTGCGATGAGTTTTTTATTTGGCGGAGGATGGGAGATTCGAACTCCCGCTCCAGGTTTCCCCAGACTAACGATTTAGCAAACCGTCCCCTTCAGCCACTTGGGTAATCCTCCAGTACTTTCCATTTTAACAAATTTTTATAAAAAACACAAGAGCATTGACAAAAAACCATTTTTTTGATATAATATGCCTATTATGAAGAATTTAAAACAAGTTTCGAAAATCTCAATTAGCGGTTTTATAGCTTCGGCTTTTCCGGCAACTTTTCTAACGCTTAATTCTTTTGCGACTAACACTATTTTCAATAGCGGAGTCCAGGGCGGAGCAGATAGGGGTCGTGGTGTAGGTGTTCCAACAACCCTTTTCGGCGATGGAAACACCGGAATCTTCACCCAAATGATCAACATGATGCTTTTTGCAGTAGGAATTCTTAGCGTTGTTATGCTAATCTACGGTGGTCTTCGCTACATTCTTTCGAACGGAGATTCAAAAAAAGTTGATGCCGCAAAGAACACAATTCTTTATGCAATCGTTGGTTTAATTATCGCACTTCTTGCATATGCAATCATCAACTTCATCATTGGATTGTTCACAGGTACCGGAACTGGTTTCGGCGGAGGAAGTAATCCAAACGGCGTGAACGGTGTTCCACCAACAAACGTTTAAAATTATCGAAACTTAAAAGGTCGCATTCAAAGCGACCTTTTTTATTTATTATTAAGTAATTAAGAGTATTGACGCAAACTTACAATTGGGTCTTTTCGGGCTGCGCGGAAGGCAGGGTATAGACCAAAGATTACACCAACAACTGTCGAAAGTCCACAAACCAAAAGTGCAATTTGCCAAGAGATAATTGGGCTAAACGGCAAGAACATACTTACACCAAATGAGAATGCATAGCCAATCAAGTATCCGAAAAATCCTCCACCAAGCGAAATAATCATCGACTCAGTTAGGAATTGGAATAGGATGTGTCGATTATTCGCGCCAAGCGCTTTTCGAATTCCAATTTCACGGGTTCGTTCGCTAACATTTACCAGCATAATATTCATAATCCCAATTCCACCAACAACCAATGAAACACTGGCAACAATCGCCAAAATTAATGTTGAAAGTTCGATGAATTTATCTGATGGATGTGAAATATTTTTACCTGTAAGAACTTCAAAATCGCGTTCACCATTATGTTTTTTCAAAAGATCGCTTTCAATTTGTTTTTGAATTGCTCCTAGACTATTAATGCTTTTTGCATGAATGTTTACTTGTTGAATCTGTAAATTATCACCGATAATTCGTTTTGCAGTTTCATAAGGAATGATTGCAGTATTATTAAAATCAACATTACTAAAGTTAATCGATGAGCTTTGATGTGCTAGAACACCGATAACGATAAATTTTTCGCCCTTCATTGCAACCTCTTTACCAACCGCCTGAGTTGTCCCAAACAAATCGATTGCCATTTGATTACCGAGCACAACTGTATTTGCATTTGCGCTATCTGCTATAAATTGGCCCTCGTGAACTTTAAGACTCACTGTTTGGTCAAGATTTGGGCTTGTTGCAAGTAGATTTGCGTATTTTTCTTCGCCATCCCCTCTAACTTTTGCCGAAAAATTTGCGAGCGGAGCAACTGCCGACACTTCTTTAATTTTCGAAATCATACCAAGGTCTTCGTTTGTGATTGAACTTTGCGTAAAGCTCTTCGAAGTTGCTAGGCTTGTGATTACATTTTTATCATTTGCCGTCAATTCTTTTGGACGAACAACTGCCAACGCCCCACCTTCAGCAACAATTTGATTTGAAATCATTGAGCCCACACCACCAGAAAGTGAAAAGATAACTACAACGCTGGCGATACCAATCATCACACCAAGCATCGTCAAGAAAGTTCTCAAACGATTTGCATGGAGCGATTCTATCGCATTTTCGATATTCGTTTTTAAAACTCTCGGACTCATCTTAAACTCCTAATTCCTCTTTAATTTCATCAATCTTTTCTTCCATCTGTTCAAGTTTGTCTAGCGTATTCAACTCTTCATCTTTTTTCGAAGAATTTTTAGCGGGTTTCTTTTTGGTATCAGTGTCGATTTTTCCATCAAACATTGTAATAATCCGCGTAGCGTATGCCATTAATTCAGGATTGTGCGTTACCATAATAATAGTATTACCTTTTTTATGCACATCAGCCAATTCTTCCATAATAATATGTGAGCTCTTTGAGTCTAGATTTCCAGTTGGCTCGTCGGCAAGAATAATTGACGGTTTATTCACAAGAGCTCGAGCAATTGCCACACGTTGCGTTTGACCACCCGAAAGTTGCCACGGCATATAAAATTCACGCTCACCAAGATGAAATTGCTTTAAACTTTCTGAAGCCTGCTCGAGGCGTTTAACCTTACCTACACCTTTATAAACAAGGGGAAGAGCAACGTTTTCAATCACCGTTAAGCGAGGGATTAGATTAAAATTCTGGAAAATAAATCCAATTTTTTCACTTCGAATTTGCGCTTGCTTCGAACGTGACATTCGCGCAACATTTCGCCCATCAAAAATATAATCTCCTTCTGTCGCACGATCAAGAAGCCCAATCGTATTGAGAAGAGTAGTTTTTCCGCAGCCAGAAGGCCCCATAATTATGATAAATTCACCTTGTTTAATAGTTAAATTAACACCGTTCAATGCATAGTTTTCAGCGTCGCCGACACCAAAGCGCTTCTTTAAATTTCGCAGTTTAACAATTTCTTTTTCATTTTTAGCCATAGTAATTCTATTATATATTTTTTTACGATTTTTAGCAATTGCTTTAGCTTATTTTCTCGTACATTTTTGAAAAAAAATTTTCCACAGTTTTTCCACAAAATAAAACTATTCATGGTGATATTTTCCGCCAGAAGAAATTTCTTGCGCCCGATAAATCTGTTCAATTAAAATCAATCGCACAATTTGGTGCGGAAAAACCAATTTCGAAAGGCTCCAAACAAAATTTGCACGTTTTCGAAGCTCTTCCGTAACCCCGAAAGCACCACCAATCACAATCACAAAATTTTGCGAATTCACAAAACCATTCGAAAGCAATTTCGCAAATTCCGGACTAGAAATATTCTTGCCACGCTCATCAAGCAAAATCACAAAATCATTCGGCTTAATTTTCTCTAAAATTCGCAAAGTTTCTTCTTCACGGGCTTTTTCTTCGGCAAAATTTGAATGCGCCAAAATCTGCCATTCCACCTCAAACGGCTTTTTTAATCGCTTTTCGAACATTTCAATTCCACTCGCAACCCATTTTTCATGTTTTTTACCAATCGCAATAATTTTCATTTTCATATTCTTATTTTAACATTTTTTTGGCTTTTTTCGAATTTGACTTTTTATTGTAATTATGCTATAATTAACGTAGTTGTGGTTATTAAGAACACAACCGAACATTACCAGAATTGAGCTAAAAATATTGTTCATTTTATTATCTTTTTACTGCTTAGCAATAAGTTTTTAAAGATTATTTAAAGATTTCTTGCTAAGTAGTAAACTTGGTAAAATAATAGAAGGGCCTCGAAAGAGGAAGTAAATAAAAATGACAAATATCATTAACTTGACACCGCACAAAATAAACATCGTAGATGAAGAAGGAAACGTAGTAAAAATTTTCGAATCATCCGGCGTGGCAAGAGCCGCACAAAATGATGTTCAAATTGGAATGCTTGAAGGTATTCCAATTATCGAAACAAAATTTGGTGAACCAGTTGATTTGCCAGAATATAGTCAGGGCACATATTATATTGTTAGTGCCTTGACTGCTAAAGCCGCAAGCTTAAGTGGTCGAAATACGCAAGATCTACTTCTCACCGGTAAAACGGTAAGAAATAGCGATGGCCAAATTATCGGCTGTCAAGCACTCGCTAAATATAAGTAGTAGCTCAATTCTACAACTCAGAAGCCTTGTTTTTGCAAGGCTTTTTCTTTTTTTGCGCTATAACTATTGACTTTTTTATTTTTTTATGATATAATTTAAAAGCTTGTGTGAAGCAAGCGAACATTTCAAAAGTGAGAAATTGGCTATTGATCGATTTTTTAGTTTCGAAAATTGAGTTTAAAAAATTTAAGCTCAGCTTTCGAAGCTAAAAACTTCGAAAAAATCTATAGCCAAGCGGGCTTTAAGCGCGGAGGACACATATGTCTAAGACTTTTTATACAGATTTTAAAGACCAGGCCGATGGTACAACCGCTTTGATGTTACAAGACAGGAACAGAGCCAACGCCGAATGGATAGTAGTCAAAGGGGTGGATTTTACTCATACTTCTGATGAGTGGAAACATAAGTTCCTAATCGACTATCACTATCAATTAGAGGACTACTTCGCTAATGGTGGAGGTGACAACTTCTCAACATACACTAATGATCGACACGATCCTCTATATGCAGATAAAATCAGGGATGAAATTAAACTTTGGGAAACAAGGAAAGTCTTCATGGCTTAAAGCTTAATCTCTAACATCTCACTTTTTTAAACCCCACAAATTGTGGGGTTATTTTTTATTTTTCGAAAGTGATTTTTGCGGCGATTTTTGCAAGTTCTTCGGGTGAAGTCTCAGCGGGGTAGCCATGATGAAGTTGCAAAACATTTTTATCATAAAGTGGTACAAGGTGAATGTGCGCATGTGGCACGCCAAAACCCTCAACCACAACACCAACACGAATTGGTTTCATTTCAGCTTGAATTTTTTTAGCAATTTTTTTAGCAATTTGCCACAAATAATCGTAGTCATCTTGCTCTAGATCCCAAAGCAAATCAACTTGCTTTTTTGGAAAAACTAAAACATGGCCGTTCGAAAGTGGCTCGATATCAAGCATTGCAAAAACTTTTTCGTCTTCATAAACCTTGTGACAGGGAATTTCACCCTCGATAATTCGTGTAAAAATTGATTTTTCGTTCATTAAATTTCGCTCCAGTCTGTTCCTTTTTTATAGAATCGCAAAGTTTCTTCGTTCAAATTCATTTCAAAAAAGCTCAAAATTTGCGAAAGTTTCGAATTTTCTGCACGCGAAAATCCGAGCGAACTCTCAAGAATTTCGAAAGGCTGAATTTCTCTTCGCGAAACACCGATAACTTCAATTTCATCTGGCGAAATTTCATTCTTTTCAAGCAGAGAATCAAGTGCAGGTAAAAGCTTGCGGCGCCCTAAATCGCCGGTTAAGCCAAAAATTACAAGTTTAGTTTTCATTTATTCCTCGTTTAATTAATCTATTTTATTATATCATATTTCGATTGGTAGTTAAAATAGAAGCTACCACAATTTGGCAGCTTAGAAATAACTTAAAAATTAAAATCTTTCAGAAAGGATATGTCTCTTAATATCAACCATTCGATTATATTCTTTTGTGCACTGATCTGAAGGTGTTTTGTGGCATTCGTAATTTATTTGATCAGTATTGAGGTCTTGGATTAAATAATGCGATAGGGCATCTTTTTGAATATAAAATTGAATTCCCAAAAAGATTGCAAAAATACTCACGATAAAATTAAAAACAACTAATGAAATAATTATAATATCTTTTAAATTTCGTGGTTTTGTGGATTTTTTCATATACGACACCTTGTTTAGATTAAATTTCAGTTAAATTTTATTATAGACATTTTTAAAAAACAATGTAATTCTAAAATAATTTAGCTACATTCAACATTCCTCCAGCAGAAAATATACCAGAAATCAAATACATTATAAAAATGCCAATTTGAAGTGCTAATAGAATTTCTGCCCAGATTTTTGCCTTTGATTTTCGCCCAGTTTCAATTTCGAATTTATTTGCAGCTTTAAGTGAATAGCTAGCAGCTATAACTGAAAGCAGACTAAAACCATAGTTAATGATTGGAGTTGGTGAAGGGACTGGAAATAAGCTTAAAATTCCCAATATTGCGGCAATTTGAATTGGCGTAAAATCTTCGCTTTTGCCTTTTCGAATTATTTTATATTCCTCGAGAATAAAAGCGTTATTTTCTGACTCTTGCGGGTTTTGATTTTTATCTGTTTTTTCTTCAGGCGTTGGATAGATTTCTTCGGGATTATATTTTTTTGGCTTCATAATTAAATTATATCACGCTCTGATTGAAAAAAATTCAAAAATAAAGTAAAATAATTTTATGGAGAGATGGCCGAGTGGTTTAAGGCGCACGCCTGGAACGCGTGTTGAGTGCAAGCTCTCGCAGGTTCGAATCCTGTTCTCTCCGCCAAAAAACTATTTTTTGAAAAAATCCTTGACTTTTCGAAAAATATCAGTTAAAATAGTAAAGTAATTTGCACGAGTGGTGGAATTGGTAGACACGCATGCCTTAGGAGCATGTGCCAATCGGCGTGAAGGTTCAAGTCCTTTCTCGTGTACCAGAAATTATTTTTTAAAAACAGTCTTCGAAAGAAGCTGTTTTTATTTTGTAATTTGCTCTAACCTCGAAAAAGTGATATAATTTAAGTATGAGCATTAAGAATACTTTAGCTAAAACCGCTCGAAAAGTTTTGCCAAAATCGGCACTTGTTGAGCTTGAAAGAACTTATCGAAAATCTCGCGCAAAAATAGTTGCGGCGCGTTATGGAAACCCTGCTCGTGATTTGCGAGTGATTGCCGTGACTGGTACAAATGGTAAAACAACTACTGTTAATTTTCTTAATGAGATTTTAAAAGAAGCTGGCTACAAAACAGCAATGTTTTCAACTGCGAACATCGAAATTGCAGGCGTTCAAACAGTTAATGATACCAATTCTACAACCGCAACAGTTTCGAAATTGCAAAAATTCTTTCACGATGCAAAAAAAGCCGATGTCGAATTTGCACTAATTGAAGCAACTTCGCACGCGCTTGACCAATATAAATTTGCGGGTGTACCAATTGAAATGGCAATCATGACCAACCTTACTCAAGATCACCTTGATTACCACAAAACAATGGAAAATTACGCTGCGGCAAAAGCTAAACTTTTCGAAATGCAACCACGCTTTATCGTCCTAAACACCGATGATAAATATTTTGATTACTTTAATAAGTTTGAAGCTAGCGAGCAAAAAATATCCTATGGTGAAAGCGATTCAGCAGAAGTTAAAATTAAAAGCTTTAAACTTTACAAAAAAGGCAGTGAAGCTAAGTTGCGAATTGATAACAACGTAGCGCTTGAAATTGCTACAAATTTGCCTGGAGAATTTAATGTTTACAACATGACCGCAGCAGCAGCGGGTGCGTATCTTTTGGGAATTTCGCTTCAAGATATTCAAGAAGGAATTGCTAACCTCGAGGGGATTTCTGGACGCTTCCAATATGCAACATCAGATCTTCCTTTCGAAGTTGTGGTAGATTATGCTCACACACCTGACGCACTTGAAAAACTTCTTCAAACTTCAAAGAAAATCACTAAAAATCGAACTATTCTGGTTTTCGGTGCTTGTGGTGATCGCGATCGCGAGAAACGCCCAATTATGGGAAAAATCGCTCAAGATTTAGCTGACCGAATTATCGTAACAGATGAAGAAAACTACACCGAAGATGCAAAACAAATTCGCGAAGAAGTCATTGCAGGATTTTCTAAGAAGAATGGGAAACTCCCAGCAAATATCCAAGAAATTCCAGATCGAAAAGAAGCAATTCGAAAGGCTCTCCAGATTGCAGGAAAAGGCGATACCGTATTAATTACTGGCCTAGGCCATGAAGTTTATCGTATAATCGATGGAGAAAAAACACCTTGGAACGACACCGAAATCGTTCGTGAAATTTCGAAAGAAATCTTTAAAAAATAATTTTCAAAAACTTATAGTTGCATAAAATCGCTCAAATCCTGGGCGATTTTAAAAAAATAAAAAAACCGCTCCTACGAACGGCTAATTTTAAATTTGGCTATAGATTTGTATCATCCTTCTGCCTTCAAAAAAAGATACAGAAAAAACTTTGCGAATATACCAATTTTTGATTTCTTGATTTTGGAAAGCTTTTATCGCTTCTTTTAAATTGTTCTTGTTTAACCTAAAAAAGAAACTTTTTCTTCCAAAAACTCCCATTGGTTTATAAAGTTCGATTTCTAAAAACAAAAAATCGAAATTTTTCTCATTCAGCAATAACCTTGCTTTTTCTGGATTTTTAACTCGGCGAGTATAGAAAATAGCGTTTAAAGCTAAAAATAAGTTTGTCGAGCCAAATCTGTTTAAAAGTTCTTTCGAATTCATAATATCACCCCTTTCGAAAAGTGTTACCATTTTAGCATGGTATTGATTTTTAAGCAAATTTACAGTAAAATAGACTTAAGCGAAATAGTTTTAAAGGGGATGGTAATGAGAGTAAAAAATCATAAAATATTAATGCCTGCAGTTTCTGTGGCTGTTTTAGTTTTTAGCGTCGGGTATTATGGAGTGCAATTAACCGCTAAGCAGAATACATTTTCGAAAGCTTTAGCTTATACTTCAGCAATCAATCCGGTTGACCCAAGCACCGCACCAGATAGCTACGAGATCAAATTTACAGATAATAATTTTAAACGAGCATTAAATTCAGTTTTAATGAAAACTGACACTTCTCGAAATCTTGACAGTCCAATTACGGTGGGCGCTGCTAAAAAAATGACTTCATTTTGGCCGGATGCAGCTTATCGTAATTTCGAAAATCTTGAAGGAATTCAATACTTCACAAACCTTGAAGTGATTCACGTCTCTGGAATAAGTAGCTTGAAAGATATTTCTGCAGCCGAAACATTAACTAAAATTAAAACGGCTTATTTAAGTTCATCAAATATTTCAGATATGTCGGCTGTAAAAAATTGGAAGCAAGTTGGATTGCTTTGGATTCACGATAATCCTATCACTGATTTTTCATTCCTTAAGGAACTTCCACGTGCCTCAGTCTGGGGTGTTCGATCGAATGCGAAAATTAAGGTACAGAAGCTACAGAGAGTTTTCAAAAATCCATTCATTAACTTTGATGGAACAATTATGCCAATTGAAGAAAATGAAAACTTCATTAATACTGACGCCAATGGAAACCCTAAACAAGACGGTGGATATATTAAAATTATTAAACCTGTGCTAAAAGGTAATTATAATTTTGAAGTTCACGAAAAAAATAATACACTACCGAGTGGAAATAAATTCAATTTGAATTTCAGTAAATCCACAATTACAGTTGAAGGAATTGATGTAAATTCTACCGAAAAACCAGTAATTAAATTCGAAGACACTCCGCTCACAGAAACTACAACATTAATTTTCGATAAAACCTCTACAAAATTAACAAAATCAGTTTTGAACAATCTTAAAGAAAGTTTGCGAACCGAACTTTCAAAAACATCAGGTTATTACGCAACGAGTGACACATCTAGAGTTATCCTATTCGGAAATGACGCTGACGAAGTTTTAAATAATCAAGAAAATCAGCTAAAAGGTGATTTCATCATAACTTCAACTGCAACTAACGAATACGGAAACTCAACCACCGTTAAATTTCATCTTATTTTTGGAACAATTTCACGTGACCCAGTTAAAGATGCGCTTAAGAATTTAGATAATCAGCCAGATTATATTAAAAATGACATACCAGAAAGTTTAGTTGACGATGCAAAACAATTAATCGATAAACCTTTAACGACAGAGGACGAAATAAAAACTGCGGCCGATAACTTAAATAATAAGATTAAAGAATTGCTTAATGAAGAAGCTAAAAATCAGAAAAAAGCGGAAGATTCTCTAAAGGAAATTGAGAAAAATCTTAACGATGAG
>ERZ773013.1607-NODE-1607-length-13191-cov-3.200365_pt1 | contig 13191 bp, 8 predicted proteins | sample MGYA00511670_ERZ773013 | MGnify/ENA primary metagenome ERZ773013 (study PRJEB29015, sample SAMEA2738120) | human oral metagenome | biome: human oral; feature: human-associated habitat; material: saliva | place: China | collected 2257 ...
GAAATAGGAGAGAAGCAGTTGGCTACGACAAGTGGTCGGGTCGGTGCAATAGGTGAGCATGCTGTTGATGCGGTGCTCATATTGTTCCAGACGCTTTTCGTAGACTTCGGGTGTGAGTGCCAATTTTTGTCCATCCACCCGAGGCATGAGATAGGTCACTGTAGCCACATTCTTGCGAGGGATGTAGTGAATTATGCGCTCAGCATTGAGTGCTTTGAGTGCATGATAGACTTGATGCTCGGTGAGATCGCACTTTTCGGCAAGGGTGGCTTCTTCGATAAAGATGTAGTCGGAGAAAATACCAGAGTATTGGCGCAAAAGTGTGGTGAGCACCTTGTCGCCACGGCGTGCGCGGAGGTGAATGCGGTAAAGTTCATCGCGCTGCACAATCATCATGATGCGCGATTTGGTGTCGTGTTTGTCGGTGTAGGACAGATAGCCGGCGCGCTCCAAGATGGTGAAGGCATTGACCACGGTGAGGGGGAAATGCTTGAACTTGGCGCAGAATTTTTCTAAATCAAATTCGCGAACTTTTCCCTCGGCTTCGCCCTCTCCAACTTGGAGAAAATAGGCTACATCGTCGTATATCTCACGCACCTTGTCTTTGGCAGGGAAGGTTTGTCCTATGCGTTGGGAGAGACTTCGGGTGTCACGGGCATTGAAGAGGAGGATGGAGCGAGCTGGTGCACCATCTCTGCCGGCGCGTCCAGCTTCTTGGAAATAGGCTTCGATGGAGTCGGGAGGGTCGAGGTGCACCACCAGTCGCACATCGGGTTTGTCGATGCCCATGCCGAAAGCATTGGTGGCAACCATCACACGAGCTTCGTCGCGCTGCCACGACTCTTGGCGAAAAGCCTTGTCTGCTGTGGGGAGTCCTGCGTGGTAGTAGAGCGCAGAAAGTCCTGCGGCTTGGAGGGCAAGAGCAGTGTCGCGCGTGCCACCACGCGAACGGGTGTAGACGATGGCAGAACCTTCACTTTGTTCCAAAAGTTGGATCAAATCTCCTAGTTTGTCGTCGCTCATCTGCACGAGATAGGTGAGATTAGGACGCGCAAAACTCATGCGGAAGACGCGTTTCTCCCGAAAGCGAAGTTGTTGTTGAATGTCGTCTACTACGAGGTTAGTGGCAGTAGCCGTGAGAGCGAGGATAGGTTTTTCTGGTAGTAGTTGGCGGATTTCCTTGAGTTGAAGATAAGAAGGACGGAAATCGTAGCCCCACTGCGAGATGCAGTGCGCTTCGTCCACAGCGATGAAGCTCACCTTCATATAGTTGAGCTTGAGCTGGAAGAGGTCGGTGTGCAATCGTTCGGGCGAAAGATAAAGAAACTTGTAGCGTCCGAGAATCACATTGTCGAGTTCTTGGTTGATTTCATCGCGTGATAGCCCCGAATGGATGGCAGTGGCGCGGATGCCCTTCTTGCGTAGATGTTCCACTTGGTCTTTCATCAGCGCAATGAGCGGAGTAATGACCAAACACGTGCCTTCCATCATCATGGCAGGCACCTGGAAGGTGAGACTCTTGCCACCGCCTGTGGGCATGAGTCCGAGCGTGTCGTGTCCTGCCAATATGCTTTCAATGATGTCGCGTTGGATGCCGCGAAAATCTGGGTAACCCCACACGCGCTGCAGCATGATGCGTGGGTCGGTGGGAAGTTCGCCCGACTCGTCCGTGCCGATGGTAGCTACGGAAGGGAGTGCGGAGGAAGGTGGCACGTAGTCTGTTGGCATTTCTATGGGCGCACCCAACACCTCCTGCAGTTGTTGGTCAAGTGCAGAGAGAGAAAGTTCTTCGAGAGAGGAGTTTTCGCTCATGAGGTGGGAAGATGAATAGAAGTTGCCAGGTATTTCCTCGTGCTGCGCAGCGTGCTGGTGTGTAATCACGTAGCGTTAAACGCTCGAGGAACGTGCGTCGGTCATAAAGGGGCAAAGGCGGTGATGGAGTGTGAGAATGAGTGGCTATTCGCAGGGACGAATGTCCTCAATTTGCAGTTGCACTTCCCCGCGTTTGTGGCTATTTTCTTCGATGGCGTAGCAGATGTCGAAAGCGCGACGCGTCTTGATGTAGCGAGCTTGCGAACTCTGTCCGAAGGCGATGCCGTTCATGATCGTGTTGGACTTGTTGTCCACCAACTCGAGTTTGATGTGCTCTTGTCCGCGACCGACTACTTTGGAGGTGCCATAGTCGTAGACGCGGTGCGTGCAGAAGAGGGGACGCTCATTGCCAGGACCAAAGGGTGCGAATTTGCGCAGCTGTTGATAGAAATCGAAGTTTACATCTTGGAAATCTAAGACAGCGGTGATGTCAAGACTGGCTTGCGTCTGTTCGTCGAGGATGTGTTGGGTCACATATTCTTCAAATCTTCGGGTAAACTCTGCCACATTCTCCGCAGGAAGTGTGAGTCCGGCAGCATAAGGGTGACCTCCGAAATTCTCTAGCAAATCTGCACAGCTGTGAATGGCTTTGTAGACATCAAATCCAGTGACGGAGCGAGCAGAACCAGTCGCCATGTCGCCCGTGCGTGTCAAGACCACGGCAGGACGATAGTATTGTTCGGTGACGCGAGAGGCTACAATGCCGATAATGCCTTTGTGCCACTCTTCGTTGTAGACCACGATGGCACGACGTTCTTCCAAACCTTCCATCTGACTCACTTGGTTAGTGGCTTGTTCGGTCATTTGGCGATCGAGATCCTTACGCGCTTCGTTGTAGAGATTGATGTGCGAGGCTTGTTCTAGAGCTACTTGGTAATCTTTTTCCACCAGAAGTTGCACCGCTTCTTTTGCATTCTGCATGCGACCAGAAGCGTTGATGCGCGGTCCAATCTTGAAGATGATGTCGTTCATCGTGAGTTCTCGGTCGCGAAGTCCACACACTTCGATGATGGCTTGAAGTCCGATGGAAGGATTGGAGTTGAGACGTCGCAAACCATGGTGTGCCAGGATGCGATTTTCCCCCATTATTGGGACGATGTCGGATGCGATGGACACGGCACAGAGGTCGAGCAATTCATGGAGTCGGTTGAACTCAATGCCATTGTTGGCGGCAAAGGCTTGCATGAACTTGAACCCTACGCCACATCCTGAGAGGTGGGTATAGGGATATCGGTTGTCGCGACGTTTGGGGTTGAGAATCGCCACTGCAGGAGGGAGTACTTCGTCGGGCACGTGGTGATCGCAGATGATGAAGTCGATGCCGAGTTCTTTGGCATAGGCTATCTCATCAATGGCTTTGATGCCGCAGTCGAGCACAATGATGAGTCGCACGCCCATTTCTGCCGCAAATTCCACTCCTTTGCGCGATACACCATAACCCTCATCGTAGCGATCGGGGATGTAGTAATCTATTTGAGAGTAGTGGTGGCTAATGAATTTATAGACCAAAGCCACTGAGGTGACGCCATCGACGTCGTAATCTCCATAGACCATGATGCGCTCCTTACGTGCTATAGCCTCGTTGAGACGCTCCACAGCCACCTGCATGTCGTTCATGAGGAAGGGGTCGTGGAGGTCGGTGAGTTGGGGGCGGAAGAATCTCCGAGCTTCGAAAGGAGAATAGATGCCACGATCACGCAACATTTGACCAAAGACGGGATGCACACCCACTTGTGCGGCAAGTCGGGTGGCTTCGCTGAATTCTTCTGGGGAAGGAGTGTGGTGGTTCCACTTATATATCATGGGGCAGGGGATTTTGTGGAGAGCAGTTCTCCCTGTGTGGAGATAGAAATCAGTTGGAAGCTATTTTTACCTTGACTCTGAATGAGGAAATATGCTTCGTAAATGAGGGGGCTCTTCATCTTTGGGTGATGCCCATTCTTCTTGAAACAATGAGGTGGAGGTTTCTAGCAACTGAACTGATAGACGAAATGAGTCGTATTTCGGCACGCTAAGTTAGTGATTTTTTTTGAGTTGTTGGTCGAAAATAGAGAGGTTTTTCCAGATAAAAAGAAAACCCACCCTTGTAAAACTGTTTACAGGGGTGGGTTGTAAGGGGGGTGAGGGATTAACCTTGTGAGTTAGGGATAAAGGGGTAGACCGTTTAGCTCAAAAGTTCTTTCACCTTGGTGCTAATGGCGCGACCATCTGCTCGTCCTGCCAAGCGTGCAGAGGCTACACCCATCACTTTACCCATTTCTTTGGGAGAAGTGGCGCCTACTTCTGCGATGATGTCGCGAAGTGCAGCGGTGAGTTCTTCATCAGTGAGCGGTTGGGGGAGGTAAGTTTCGATGACTGCTACTTCTGCCAATTCGCCTTCTGCAAGGTCGGGGCGATTTTGCTCCGTGTAAAGTTGGGCAGTATCGCGACCTTGTTTGGCAAGTTTTGCCAAAATCTTCATCGCAGCCTCGTCGGTGAGTTCACCATTGTTGCCAGGTGCGGTTTTGGCTTCGATGAAATACTTTTTGATGTTGCGCAGGGCTTGGGTGCGCACTTTGTCTTTGGCCTTCATAGCGGCCATGATGTCTGTGCTGATTTGATCGAAAAGCATAGCAAAATAGTAGATTGATGGTGAATCAGTGAAGAGAGTTACAGCCTTTTTTGTGGGACTGCATTTACTCAAGCATAATCTCGATGGGATGACTGCTTCCTCCGATTTCGTGAAGTTTAACTAGGTCATTGTCTGTGCGGCGCACTGTGGCACGTGCCTCAAGTTGGTGCACCAGTTCTTCGTTGTCCAACTCTTCATCGGCAAAGATGTAGATACGCGGACGGCGGCGCGACTTTTCGTTATTGGGATCGTAGTAGCGACCTCGACGGTCGTCGCGAATCTTTTCTTGTTCGCGAGTTTGAGGAGTTTCTTCTTTCTCTTCTGGTTTTTTGTGGAAACCAGAGGCAATGACAATCACCTTAACTTCGTCTGTGAGTCGAGGGTCTTCTACAAATCCAGGCTTAAAGTCAGGATTGGTCTTGAAGCCTTTCATGAAGTCGTCTACTTCATTGAGTTCCTCAATCATGAGTGCGTTGCCCGTGCTTTCCGGAGGACTGAAGATGGCAAGGCGCAACGAGAGACTCTTTTGTACATCCGTGTCGTTGAGAAGGGGAGAGTGGAGTGCACTTTGGATGGCTTCACGCAGTCTGTGTTCTCCTCTGCCTTCGCCTGTAGCCATAATCGCAGCCCCACCTCCGCGAAGACAGGTGTCGACGTCTTGGAAGTCGAGGTTCATGCCGAAGAGTCCTTGGCGACCGCGCATCTTTATCACCTCTACGATGGAGTTTACCGCGTTGGTGAGCGTTTGGTCTGCCTTGCGGAAGGCGTTGAGCACTGAAAAATCGGAATATATCTCGAGCAATCGCTGATTGTTGATGACCAACAACGTATCTACTTCTTGTGCAATGCGTGCTACACCATCAAGGGCTTTGTCGATTTGCTTCGGCATTTCAAACTTGAAGGGGATAGTGACGATGCCCACGGTGAGGATGCCCAGTTTCATGGCTTCTCGAGCGATGATTGGCGCAGCTCCTGTGCCAGTGCCACCTCCCATGCCCGCCGTGATGAAGAGCATGTTAGTGTCGGTGCCGAGAGCCTTGATGATTTCATCCACGTGCTTCTCCGCAAGTTCAGCACCCTTCTCAGGGCGTCCGCCAGCTCCTAAACCAGGACCAAGCTGCACTTGGTGAGAGATGGGAGAATCTTCGAGTGCTTTGGAGTCGGTATTGCACACGATGAAGTGTACTCCTTCGATGCCTTCACGATACATGTTGGCGACAGCATTACCACCGCCACCTCCTACGCCAATGACCTTGATATTGGCAGGGAGAGCCGGTGCTGTAGGAGGCAATTCTATATCGAGAGACGAGTTGTATAATTGTTCAGACATATAGTGTGACGGCGTTAGGTCAAATAGATGATGCCTTGCGGTGAAGTACTTGTAAGGTGAATGCCGGAGAAGTTACAGCTGACGAAGGAGTGTAGATTAGCTTTCGATAATCTCCATACCTTGTGTCTTGCTGCGGATTTCACTGAGTTGTTCTTTGGTACGGCGGCAAGTGGGAATGGCTTCAACGAGAGAAATCAATTCTTCGTTTTCCAAATCTTCTGGTTCAAAGTGATAAATCTTGTAGAAACGTGGTTGAACTCCCTTCGGATTGTTCGTTTGGTAGTATTGTCCACGACGTTCTGCACGTTCGTTCTCCTCTTGAGCGTTGCGTTGCTCTTCTTCTGAATTCTTTGCTGCGAGGTGTTCTTCCATGCCTGGGATGGCATTAACGTCGAAGCCAGTGGCAAGAATCGTCACTTTCACCTTCTTACCCAAGGTGCGGTCGATAGATACCCCCCATTTGGTTTCGACATCCTTGCGGAATTCCGACATAAACTTGTCCACCTCGTTGATTTCTTCCATCATCAACTCTTGAGGTTCGTTGTCTTCGTCTGGGAGATCGTTGAAAGAGATCGAGAGGAGAATCTTTGTCGAACTCTTGATGTCGCGGTTGTTGAGGAGCGGAGAGTTGAGCGCATCTTCGATGGCTTCTCTCACACGGTTTTCACCTTCTCCATATCCTGTGCTCATGAGGGCGATTCCCCCTTGGCGCAACACGGTGCAGACATCTTGGAAGTCAAGGTTGATGATACCATGCATCGTGATAATTTCTGCGATGGATCGTGCAGCCGTAGAGAGTGTAGTGTCCGCTTTTTCAAATGCCGAACGGAAGGTCAGGTCTGGATACACCGTGCGCAACAATTCATTGTTGATTACCAAGAGCGCATCTACCTCCTTAGCGATAGCATCTACTCCATCGAGCGCTTGGTCAATCTTCTTGTTACCTTCAAATTGGAAGGGGATAGTAACGATACCCACGGTGAGGATACCGCGCTCTTTGGCTTCGTGTGCAATCACGGGGGCTGCGCCTGTACCAGTACCACCGCCCATACCTGCAGTGATGAATACCATCTTGGTATTAGCATCCAGCAAAGCGCGGATTTGGTCGATACTTTCATTGGCAGCCTGACGAGCACGCTCGGGGCGGTTGCCAGCGCCAAGACCATCTTTTCCCAGTTGCACCTTGTAAGGTACGGGAGAATCCTGCAGCGCTTTGGAGTCGGTGTTACAAACTGCGAAGTTCACCTCTTTAATACCCGTGCGGTACATGTAGTTTACGGCATTTCCACCGCCACCACCCACACCAATCACTTTGATGATGCTGGGAGTTGTGGCAGGATTGCCCATGTCTAGAATCATGTTGTCGCTGGGAACCTCGGGAGCTGTCTGAGGCACATCGACAGAGCTTGTCGCGGTCTCAGAAGTTTCGTTAGTATCTGGAAAAGAGACAGTGGTTTCAGTATCAAAACCCATATCGATGATGGGCGTCTCTTGGAAATTATCGTTATTCTCACTCATAGGTGTAGAGAAGTTAGGAAGAAGGGACTATGATGAAAAGGGAGAAATGGACTTAGCCACTAGCGTCAAGCGGAGGGTATCGAGTTGCTTGCGTTAAACTCAAAAGGGAAGGGGTATATCAAAACAGTTGGTTTTAGATGATGCCCCTTGAGTAGTCTGTATCCAACAACTCTTCTCAAGCTGTGCGTTCCGAACACAGAGAAGCTAAGTATTCTAGTGCATTATTCGTTGTCGCTGACCAAGGAAGAAAGGTATTTTCCTGCGCGCTTAAACCAGCTGTCTTTTTTGGGCTTTGGTTCCTCTTGTTGTTCTGGTGTTTCTACAGCAGGAGTTTCGGGAACTTCAGGAGTTGTGTCCTGTGTTTCTTCGTGTTCTTCAGGGAACAACAAAGGTTGTTGAGGAGTCACGCGTTCGCCACCGTTGCAGTTGATTTCGCCGGTTTCGATAATCGCCAATCCCACGTTGTACGTTCCGCTTTGGTTGAAGCGGCTGTCGTCTGCAGTCACGCTCAAACGAGGAGGTGTGTTCACGATGCGGAGGTTGAGATCTTTGAAGTGTTGCCTTGTTGATATTGCGCAGTTGGGCAGCTCCGCCTGTGACAATCACGCCATTAACGAGTTTGTCCAAATCTATATTAGCACGTTTGGCTTGTTCTGCCACATTTTGTACGATTTCTTCCACACGAGCCTCGATGATTTCTAGCAGATTCTTCTGGCTATATTTGCGACCGCCCTCGAGAGTGATGTGGGACTCTTCGCTTTCTTCCAGGTTTTGGAAATCAGGATAACCATAAGTACGCTTCAATTCCTCAGCGCGATTCTCGTCGCAGTTGAACACTTTCACGATGTCTTGAGTTATGTTGTCGCTACCCAACGGAATTACAGCTAGATGACGCAACAAACGGCTCTTATACACTGCCACAGTAGTAGTTTGGCTACCCATATCCACGAAGATGCAACCCGAGTTGCGTTCTTGTTCCGTAGGAATCACGTTTGCCAAATCGGTAGCAGAAACAGTGAGTTTTGCGATGGTGATACCAGCGCGGCGGAAGCACGTTTCGATAGTTTCAATCACCGTGCTATTGCAAGAGATGTTGAGGAAGTCAGCGCGGATGTTGTCGCTTTGCATGCCTACGGGTTCGTTAGTTACCATCGAACCCACGCGATATTCCAGAGGAATAGCTTCCAAATACAGATGATCATTGCTGCGCGTCTCTTGGTTGTGTTCGAGCACCATGCGCACCACGTCAGATGTAATGGTTTCGCGTGAGCTGAAAGGTAGGGTCACGCTGTTGGTGATAGAGCGAATGCCCATACAATTCACCGATACATAGAACTTTCCTATGTTGCAGCTGGTTTTCTCTTCCAGATGTTCTTTGATATTTTTCAAGCAGTTGGTCATTTTCTCTAAGTTGTAGACACGACCTTTGCTAATGAACTCTGAGGAAAGTGTGGAGATGAAGGAGAGCACCTTGATGCTACCGTCAGCGGTCTTCTGACCTACGATACCAGTAGTTTGGAATGAACCAAGAACAATGGCTGCAATGAAGCTGTCTTGTGGCATAGGAAGATAGTTTTCTTATTATCGGTTGTGGAAGAGTGTTTATAGTGAAGTTCAGTGTCTAGGCACTGAAGCACGAGTCGTCTTTGCTTGACTGTATCGTCAAAGAAAAGGAGGGAGAAAAGAGGTTAAGGCTGTTGTTTGATGCCAATCACCTGATTCTCATACGCCACCGAGATGGCTTGATAGCGGTTCCAGCCAACGTTGGGCAACACCTTTTCATAGAAAGCGCGAAGATTGTTGAGCTTTTGGTCAAAATTCTCCGCTTTTCCGAGGTGCACCAAGGCGCTGCCCACACGGAGCACCAAATCGATGTCTTGATTAGGCTGCACTTGGATTTGCATCACCTGGTTGTTCCAAAAGTCGTCTTGACTTAGCAACATGCCTAAGGGAAGAAGGCGTTTTTTGACAAAAGCATTGGTCACCTGACCAGTCACCACAGGCAAGTCCGCTTCATATCCACGAGCTGCCATGGGATATCCCTTGCTGTCCACGTAGTAGTCTTCGCCATTGTCAGCGATGATGCGCAGCAGGGGCAGACGTTGCACTACAAACACATTGACGTTTTCGCCAGGTGTCTTCACGCAAATAGCTTCGCGGATGAAGGGATCGCTTTGTAGTTTATTTTGAATCCGAATCAAATCTACGTCCTTCATTGACCTACCGATAGGGTAGAGGCTTGCTTTGCGCAGCATCATGTCAATATCCTTCGCCGTGATGAGCGTAGCTTGCGCGCTGTCGGCGATGACTATGTTGAGGCTTTTGCACTGCTTCGTGTCTTCGCGCGTGATGAATGTGAAAAACGCGAAGAGCAGATAGACCGTCATGCCAAAAAGCATCAGAAGTTTGAACAGTGGACGCATGAAATGAGAGAATCAGAGCTTAGAGTTGAGAGAAGGCTGCGTAGCCGATGGACTGTGCGACAGCTATCACGAGTGCCGAGCCACTCTGCGTGGAGACATCTTGTTAGGGGTCAAGAGCTATGCTTTTGTTGCCTGCTTTTTGAGAAGTATCTCTGTGAGTTGAGGGCAATAAGTGTCGGCATCACCAGCACCAAGCACCACTAAAACGTCGAAGTCACCTTCTGCAACGATTTGTGGCAACTCCGTGAGGTGCGCCATACGCTTTGTCATCTCGGGACGCAGGCGGTCGAAAATGAGTTGTGAGTTCACCCCTTCGATGGGCAATTCTCGAGCAGGGTAGATGTCGAGCAAAATCACTTCATCGAGCAGTGAGAGCGCGTCTGCGAAATCTTTGTAGAAATCGCGAGTGCGTGTGTAAAGATGCGGTTGGAAAATAGCCGTAATCTTGCGACCATCGAAGACCTCACGCAGCGAAAGGATGCTTTGCTTAATTTCCGCAGGGTGGTGTGCGTAGTCGCTGAGGAAAACGCAGTGCTCATTTTTAATCTTGAAATCAAAACGGCGATCCACCCCTCCGAAGGTGAGCATCGCAGCACGAATCTCTTCGGCAGAAACTCCTGCCAGTTGTGCCAAAGCACAAGCCGCAATACCATTGTCGATATTGATGCTCACGGGCACACCGAGTTCGATGTCCGCGATGTTGCCCAAGGGCGATACCAAATCGAAGACGATGCGACCACCTCCGATGCGGATGTGTTCGGCATGGAAGTCCCCTTCGGTGCGGCTATAGTCGTAGCGACGCACACCCGATTGGAGACGTTCTTCAAAGCGCAAACCGCGGTGCACCACCAATGCCCCTCCGGGTTGGATGAGCGAAGTGTAGTGAGCAAAGCTCTCCAGATAGGCTTCTTCAGTGCCGTAAATGTCCAAGTGGTCAGGGTCGGCAGAAGTAATAGCAGTGGCATAAGGACGGAGGTGATGAAAGGAACGGTCAAATTCGTCCGCTTCGATCACCACATATTCGCTTTCAGCCGAAAGCAGATAGTTTGTGCCATAGTTTTTGGTGATACCGCCCAAGAAAGCATTGCATCCCACATGACTTTGGTGCAGCAGGTGCGCCGTCATTGCCGAAGTGGAGGTCTTGCCGTGGGTGCCTGCCACACACAACCCCTTCATGGACTGGGTGAGCGTGCCCAACACCTGTGCGCGCTTGTGGAGTTCAAAACCATTTTTGCGAAACCATGCCATTTCTTGATGATTGGCAGGGATGGCAGGTGTGTAGACCACTAATGTTTGTTGGGGATTGCGGCAAGGTGCCGGAATCAATTCAGGATTATCTTCAAAATGAATCTCGATGCCTTCAGTCTGGAGAGCATCGGTGAGTGTGGAAGGAGTGCGATCGTAGCCTGCCACAAAAAGACCTTGTTGGCGAAAATAGCGTTCGAGCGCACTCATGCCGATACCACCGGCACCTAAAAAGTAGACAGCGTTGAAATTCATATAGAGCAGATAGGATGGGATTCGTAGTGTGAAGTTGTGGGGGATGTGTAGCTCGCACAGACACAGCTGGCTGTGTGCTTTAGGGTGCGTGGACTATGCCTTCTGTTGTGCTAGAGCAATAGCAAATTGTGCGATGTCGTGTGCTGCATCTGGTTTGGCTAGTTGGAGCGCATTTTGCGATAAGCGTTGGAGTGTTGCTGTGTCGCGCACCGTTGCCACTGCTTGTTCGAGGAGGGTGGTGGGAGCATCTGCGTCCGTGACATAGCGCGCTGCGTCTTTGTTCACGAGGGCTAGTGCGTTGTGCGTTTGGTGGTCTTCAGCCACATTGGGAGAAGGCACGAGGATAGAAGGTTTACCCAGTAGACAAATCTCACTGATGCTCGAAGCCCCAGCACGGCTCACCACCAAGTCAGCCGCAGCATAGGCAGCACTCATGTCGCTCACAAACTCTGTGACGTGGAGCTGAGCAGGTGGGGTAGTTTGTGCCAATCTCTCTTGGATGTTTGCACTATAAAACTTACCGGTTTGCCACAAAATCTGCACGTCTTCTTGTTGCCTCAACCACTCCAGGTGGTTCAGCACACTTTCGTTGAGCGTGCGTGCTCCTAGGCTACCCCCGATGATGAGAATGGTCTTCAAGTCGGGACGCAGTCCAAGCTGTTGTCGAGCTGCTTCGGGAGAGAGGTTGTGGTGCAAAAGATTCTGACGCACAGGGTTACCCGTCAGGACAATGCGCTCTGCAGGGAAGAATCGCTCCATACCTTCATACGCTACGCAGATTTTCTTTGCGCGCTTGGCGAGGAGTTTGTTGGTCACCCCGGCATAGGAATTTTGCTCTTGCAGCAAGGTGGGGATGCCCATTTTGCCACACATGTTGAGAGTTGGACCACTGGCATAACCGCCCACGCCGACTGCCACCATAGGCTTAAACTCCTTGATCACGCGCTTAGCGATGCGCTGCGAACGCCAGAGTTTGAGGAGTACACCAAAGTTGCGCCACAATTTTTTGCGGTCGAATCCGGCAATGGGCAGACCAACAATGCGATAACCTGCGGCAGGCACGCGCTGCATTTCCATACGACCCTCAGCCCCGACAAAGAGAATTTCGGCTTCGGGGTGTAGGGCTTTTATTTCGTTAGCAATGGCAATGGCAGGGAAGATGTGTCCCCCTGTGCCTCCGCCACTGATGATGACTCTCAATTCGTTCATGTTCAGAGACTTTTCAGCAAAACGAGCCTAGTAAGGGCAAGTTAGTGTCAATATCTGAGCAAAAGTAACAAATAAATTCCGAGTTTGCCCCTCTTTTGTAGAAAAAAGTACAAAAAAAATCGGAAGTCGTTAGTTTGACTTCCGATTTGTGATTTTTCACATCGTAAAACCTCTACAGGGACGCTGAGAGGATGCTTTGCGTTATTTCACGATGATGAGATAGTAATTTTTCTTACCCTTTTGTGCGAGGAGATATTTGCCATCGAGCAAATCGTCTTCTGTGAGTTCGCGGTCGAAGGCTTCGAGTTTTTCCTTGTTGATGCTTACACCGCCACCTTGGGTGAGTTTGCGCATCTCGCCTTTAGAGGGGAAAGCCTTGGTGGTTTCTGCCAAGAGGTCTACAGCTTTTGCACCTACCACTTGGTCGCGACTCACTTCAAACTTCTGCACACCGTCGAAGACTGCCAAAAGAGTGGCTTCATCGAGCTTGAGCAAGTTTTCCTTCGTAGCCTTACCGAAGAGGATGTTGGTGGCTTCTACTGCCATTTCATAGTCTTGCTGACCATGCACGAGCACAGTCACTTCTTGACCAAGACGCTTTTGTAGGGTGCGGAGACCAGGATTTTGACGATGCTCTTCGATGAGGTTGTCGATTTCTTCCTTGGTGAGATCGGTGAAAATCTTGATGTAGCGTTCAGCTTCTTCGTCACCCACATTGAGCCAGAATT